>Ga0209318_1000227_pt1 | contig 59038 bp, 52 predicted proteins | sample RifGroE1_FD_183999 | JGI IMG/M metagenome (GOLD analysis project Ga0209318, IMG submission 183999) | Groundwater microbial communities from Rifle, Colorado, USA - Groundwater E1 (SPAdes) (version 2) | ecosystem: Environmental > Aquatic > Deep subsurface > Groundwater | place: Rifle, Colorado... | reverse complement strand
GAAATTAAAAAATTGATTCCACAAGCGGAAATAATATATTTCGCTGATTCTAAAAATTTTCCATACGGCACTAAAGAAGTTGAAGAACTAAATAGAATTTTAGAAAAAAATATTTCGGAATTAATTTCAAAAGGCACGGAAATTATTGTTTTAGCCTGTAATTCGGCGACAGTAACGTCGATTAATTATTTAAGAGAAAGATTTAATATCCCAATCGTTGGCGTGGAACCGGCAATTAAAATGGCGGCAAAAAATACAAAAACCAAAAATATCGCGGTTTTTGCGACGCCGATCACGTCTAAAAGTGAAGCGACCGACCGATTGATTAATGAATATTGCAAAGATATTATCGTTTACAAAATTCCTTTCGAAAACCTTGCTGGTGAAATTGAGAATAATAAAATAGGCGTGGCTGGGTTAGGTGTAACAAAAATTTGGGAAAATTATAAAAACAAAAATATCGACGTAATAGTTCTCGGTTGTACTCATTACACTTTAATAAAAAATCAAATTCAAAAGATCGTTGGAGATCAGATTGAACTTGTTGATAGCAATTCAGCCGTTGCCCAACAGGTAAAAAAAGTATATGATGAAATTAATATAGATTAAAAATTTAGCTGGGAGACAATATGGCAGAAAACAAAGATTTAGAAAAAATTGTTAGCTGGGCAAAACGACGTGGATACATTATGCCAGGATCAGAAATATACGGTGGCATTGGTGGAATTTATGACCTCGGTCCGTATGGCGTCGCCCTCAAAAATAACATAAAAAAACTTTGGTGGAAAACTTTTGTTGAAGATCGTGATGATGTCGTAGGGTTAGAGTCCGCCATTTTGATGAATCGAAAAGTTTGGCAAGCATCTGGCCATGAAGCAGGCTTCACAGATGAATTGGTTGAATGTAAAAAATGTCATCAGCGTTTTAAGGCTGATGATGTCGCGGAAGGAAAATGCCCATCGGGCGGTGCGCATGAACTAACTGAGCCGAAAGCATTTAATGCTATGTTTGAAACGTATATCGGCGTCGTTAAAGACGAAGACGCTAAAACATATCTTCGCCCCGAAACGGCTCAAGGTATGTTTACTGATTTCAAGCAAGTTTTAGAAACCTCACGTAAAAAATTGCCAGTTGGTATTGCCCAAATAGGCAAGTGTTTTAGAAATGAAATTAATACTAAGGATTATCTCTTCCGTGTTCGTGAATTTGAAATTGCGGAAATCGAATATTTTGTAAAACCAGGCGATGACGAGAAATCTTTTGATGAATGGTTAAAGCGCTGGGAAGAGTTCGTCTTATCTTGTGGGATTAAAAAAGAAAACCTTCAGAATTACGAACATCCAAAAGAAGGGTTAGCTCATTATTCCAAAGGAACCACCGATTTACAGTACAACTTTCCTTTTGGGTTTAAAGAGCTGGCTGGTGTTGCTAACCGGACAGATTTTGATTTGAAATCGCATGAAGAAGCATCTGGTAAAGATCTAAAATATTTTGATGAAGAAGCCAAAGAAAAATATTGGCCATATGTAATCGAGCCGACATTGGGTGTCGAGCGATTATTGCTCGCGGTAATTTGCGATGCTTTTGAAGAATTAGAATCTCGCACGGAAACAACCGAAGCCGTTACTGAAAAAGAAATTGTTTTACATTTGGATCCAAAGCTTGCACCAGTTAAAGTCGCCGTTTTTCCTCTTGTCAAAAAGATATCCAAAGAGGCAAGAGAAGTTTACGAAGACTTGAAAAAGTGTTGGCCGGCTGAGTTTGATGAGTCTGGATCAATTGGCCGACGCTACCGCCGCCAAGATGAAATCGGCACGCCATTCTGTGTCACCTTTGATTTTGATTCATTGGAAGATCAAAAAGTCACCGTCCGCGACCGCGATACCATGAAACAAGAGCGAGTCGAAATAAAAGAACTAAAGAACTACTTATTTGAAAAATTAAATATTATCTAATGAATATTCAAATACGGTCGGGTAAAATCGAGGATTTGGGAGAGATTCAAAAACTGAGTCATCTTTTGTTTGTAAAAGAGCAAAGGGAATACGATAGTTTATATGATACTGATTGGCCATTTAACGAAACTGGTATCGATTTCTTTAAAAAACAACTGACTGACAAAAACCGAAAAGTGTTCATTGCTGAAACGGGTGGTAATATAATCGGCTACCTCGCCGCATCAATTAGAAGCGATGATGAGTATAAAAATACAAAAAATGAAGTGTTAAAAATCGCAGAGATAAATAACACGATTGTTTTAGAAGAATACCGTAGCAGGGGAATTGGTACTCAACTTGTCGATGATTTTAAAAAATGGGCTAAAGAAAATAATGCTGATCGTATAATGGTTTTAGCCTCATCGCCGAACCTTAAAGGGATCGATTTTTATAAGAAGCAAGACTTTGAAGTCTTTGAAATCGGACTCAAAAAAGATCTATAAATAACTAATATAATTTGCTATTTTTTTCTGGTGGCTGTATTTTTGTGTTGAGACAAATTTTAAGAATTCAGAAGTATAGTTTAGGGGGGGTGTTCAGTGGAAAAGCGGATATTGGTATTTGTGAATGGCACAAAGACGGGTGGCGGGTCTGGATTTGTAAATTTGGTTGAAGCAACGCTTAAGGGAACGCTAGATGCAAAAATTGTCGGTGTTGTTTCGACTCATTACAATGGCGGAGTGCAGCAAAAAGCAGATCGGCTTACAGTTCCTTTCAGACTCTTCACCGGTCCGTGGGAAGCCGAGGAGTATCAGATATTCGTAGATGAATTTCAGCCACATCTTATTTGTCTTTCTGGCTGGTTAAGGCCAGTTGTTGGTCTTGACCCGAAAATCACAATTAATATTCATCCTGGACCATTGCCTCAGTTTGGTGGCCAAGGATTTTACGGTCACCATGTTCATGAAGCAGTTATGGCTGCGTACAGTCGGGGAGAGATCACTCACACAGCCGTAACTATGCATTTTGTCACGGAAAAGTATGACGACGGTCCAATTATCTTTGTAAAAAGGATCAAAATTCTAGATAATGACACGCCTGAGTCGTTGGCACAAAGGGTAAATGTCGCTGAACACACCTATCAACCGATCATCACACAGATGGTGGTTACTGGTGGCATTAGCTGGGATGGTAAGGACAAAAGAAGTCTTTCTGTGCCTCCTTGGTGCTTGGACGGTTAACAACAAATGCTCAATTTATCCACACCCCCTCGGGGGTGTTTTTAGTTAAAGGAAAATCCGCCAGCTTTAGCTGGCGTGTGCGTTTTAAAGCATCGCGTTACAATAAAATCACCCCGACGAAGGAAGGAGGTGATTTTATTGTCTAATTCTCGATTGTACCAACTAAATCATGCGTTATACTGTTGTCGATACCACTTGGTCTGGTCACCAAAGTATCGCGGTAGAGTCATGTGTTCTACCTATATTAAACAAGAATTTGAACGTATCTTCAAGATGATCGCCAAATGGAAAGGACTTGTGATTTACGAAATCCATATTGCCGATGACCATATTCATATCTATATTTCTATTCCTCCTAAATACTCTGTTAGCTACGCCATGAGCATTCTGAAAGGTAAATCATCCGCTTGGATCAAAAAGAAAAACAAAAAGATTCCCTTAGGAACCTTTTGGAGTCGTGGATACTTTGTTTCCACTATCGGCATCAGTGAAATAGCAATCAGAAAATACATTCAAAACCAAGACAAACAGCAATCAGCTCAACCAGTCCTGTTGTAACCTCGCCCGCGATCAGCGGGCAGGATAGATACCACCGGCATTCGCCGGTGGTTATCATTTGACAGCCGAGTCATAATTTGTTATTATGCCAGAGTAGTTACTTCAATTCGAAAGGGGATCTATACAGTGACAGAGGTAAGCAAAGGCGAAGGCGCGAAGAATCCGATATTGGAAGCTTTGGCGACTGTAATCGAAGCAATGCAAACTGAGTACGACGGCATCTACAAGGAGATCGATGAGATCGCCGACAGACTGAATCCGGAGCCGGCAGAAGAAGGCGCTGAAGTAGTCCAGCTCACGGACGATGAGAGAGAAGCCGCGGAGACAAACCTCGAAGAACTGAATGCCAGGAAAGAGACCTTGGAAAAGCAAATGGGCATCGTAATGCTTGTCATGAGTATGGCTGGGGACATCGATGCTCTGACGGACTATGTTGGAATTGTGAAAAAGGTGCTGCCGGCGTTCATACCGATCATCGAAGCGTATCTTCCTGACATCACCGCCATGATGAAGCTCCCGGCAGACATCGGTCTGAAGGTCGCAAATGAACTCAAGCCGGTTTCAATCGAAATCATGGAGTATCGGGCTGAAATGCAAAAGGCAGAGTACGATGCTCTGATCAAAGCCGAGTTCAGTCCTGAGCAGGCATTCGCCATTATTCTAGCCAAGATTCAGCCGGCAACGAGTCCGCTGAGTTCTTTCGCTACCATTGCCGCCGCCGTTTCGAAATCTGGTGGCTTGTCCAATCTGCCGTCAGTTAACCTCTCGCTGGGCGAATAATCCAGTCGAAGTGTTTGTTCAAACATAACTTATCCACACCCCTCCGGGGGGGTTTTTATTTAAAAAAACGACTCGAGTGAGCCGTTTTTTTTAAATCATCTTAGTGGATGATGTTGGCCAGATGAAGTAGCCAAAGAGTGATTCCGATCGGAATAATGAATAGCGCCCAGGCAATAGTTAGTCCGACTGGTGAGCCCCATTCATCCCAATGCGATCTTCGCCACAATGGATACTTGTCGTTTCTTGCGCTTTCCAATAAATTCTCTTCAATAGCTTGAGAGAATTTTTGTTTTTCTTCTTTGTCCATTTTGACTCCAAAATTAGTTGATGTTGCTATCCAGTTCGACTACATGGATAGTTTGGGGCCCTTGATTTTTAATTAATTGGACTCCTTTTGTTGCATCCCAAGGGTAGGGCAGGAGTATGTAGTCCAATAGCTAGATAATATCAGATTATTATTGACTTATCCACACCCTTTTGAAGTTGTTTACATTCTAACCTGTTATTTTGGTGGGGAAATGGTACTTGACAGGAAAATACAGGTGGCATAAGATGAAAGAGAAGTGTTGATAGGTGGATAAATGTGGGGAAATTAACAATGTTTATTGGAGAGTACGAACACGCAATTGATGAAAAGGGGAGAATGGCCGTCCCATCTAAAATGCGGCGTGATATTGGTAGTGGCGCTGTCGTAACTCGCGGTATTGATAATTGTCTCTGGCTCTTTCCAAAAAAAGAATGGACGACACTCGCCGAGAAACTTTCTAATTTACCTTTATCCGATGCCAACTCGCGAGCGTTTTCTCGTCTGATGCTGGCCGGGGCCATGGAAGTAGAATTTGATAGTCAAGGCAGAATCTTACTTCCTGGTTATTTAAAGGCTTATGCCGGTTTGAAAAAATATGCCGTAGTTGCAGGACTTTTTAACCGTTTGGAAATTTGGGATCAATCGACCTGGAGAGAATACAAAGCCAAAACAGAAAAGTCGACCGATCAGATTGCCAAACATATGTCTGAGCTAGGCATTTGAAACTTGTTTGACTAGCAGCCAGTAAAAACAAAAATTACGGCTGCATCATATATTCGTCCTACTCGTCACAATATGTGCCGGGCGGGGCAAAACAAAATTGGGATTTATCTAAGGAGGGGCACTGGCTGCTAGTCCCAAATAACTAATGAAAGTACGCAACAAAAGAGTACTTTTCGCGGAATTTCTGACAAATATGAAACACATTCCAGTCTTAAAAGAAGAAGTTATTAAAACCCTTGCCCCTCAATCAAATGAACACTTTATCGATTTAACATTAGGTCACGGTGGACACGCGAGCGAGATCCTTAAAAAAACAGCGCCTAACGGCAAATTACTAGCTGTGGAACAGGACTTTCGGGCAATTGCCGAAGCAAATGAAAATTTGGCTTCTTTTGGCAATCGATTTGAAATAGTCCAAGATAACTTTAACGAAATTGGCTTAATTATTAGAAAATGGCCGGAAAAGAATGAAGTCTCGGGTATACTGATTGATCTTGGGCCGAACACCGATCAGTTGAAATCTGAAGAACTGGGTTTAAGTTTCAGAGGTAGTGCACCTTTAGATATGAGACTCGATGCTAAAATTCAAACTACAGCCTCTGATATTTTAAACAAATTTCCTGAAAGAGAAATAGTTCAAATATTATTCGATGGCGAAGAAAGATTCGCAAAGCAAATTGCCAGAAAAATTGTAGACGTTCGAAACAAAGAATCAATTGAAACAACAGATCAGTTAGTCGAAATTATTCGCCAATCAACGCCGCCATCTTATCGATTTAAGCAAAAAACTCATTTTGCTACTGGCACTTTCCGTGCGTTGCGGATGGCCGTCAATAAAGAATTGGAAAATTTAAAAAGCGTTTTGCCGCAAGCGGTTTCAATATTATCTCCTGGTGGAAGATTGGTAGTTATTACCTTTCATTCATTGGAAGATAGGATTGTAAAAAATTTCTTACGCGAACGACCGGATTTAGAGGTTTTAACCCCTAAGCCAATTATCGCTACTGAAGAAGAAATTCAGATCAATCCGTCGGCTCGCTCAGCAAAAGTTCGAGCGGCCATAAAAATATAGTCAAGCCAAAGCTCGACACGGAATTTTCCGACGAAATATAGTCAAGTTGAAGCTCGACAAGGAATTTCTGTAAAATATAGTCAAGCTTGAAGCTTGCCGCGGAATTTTCTGGCGAAAATATAATCTATTTATCTTTAGGAGGGTAAATGTTAATGACTCAAACCAATAGCTGGGAACCAGGATATCGCAAACGTACTATTAAAAAAGAAATTAAAATCGGTCCTTTATCTTTGAAATTTATTTCAATTGCTTTAATTGCTGTTGGCGCTCTTTTCTATTTAGCGCAAAGCACTCAGGGCGCAGCACAAAAATACCAAATCATGCAACTTTCATCTCAAGCATCTCAATTGGAAGCTCAAGGCAAAGATTTGGAAGTAGAAGCAGTTAGATTAAAGTCTTTGAATGAAATTAAAAATAGTTCTGGCAGCTTAGGACTAGTCGCTGATTCAAGTAATTAAATACACTATGCCTACAAATTCCTACGGGACAAAAGAATTTCATAAAAGAATTCAAATTGTTGGGGCGATTTTCGTGTTGATTGCTTTTTCCCTGGGTTATAGACTTTTTCAAAAACAGATAGTACAACATAGTGCATATGCAGCCCAAGCTGAAAATCAATATATGGTTAAGCATGATACGCCAGCTCTTCGTGGTAATATCTATTTCTCCGATATGTTTCCAGCTGCCACTAACTCACGAATGTATCAAGTACTTGCAGTACCCCGTCAAATAAAAGATAAAGATACAGCTGCAAAAAAAATTGCTCCTCTCTTGGGAATGGATGAGAAAGAACTATTTAAAACTATAAATAATGATAAGTACTATGTGCCGCCAATCAAAAAGAAAATTTCCGAAGAAGAAGGGCAGAAAGTTGCCGATTTAAAAATAAGCGGTGTTACGGTTATGCCTCAAAGTATTCGATTGTATCCAGAAGGCGAGTTAGCAAGTCAGGTTTTGGGTTTCGTTGATGCTCAAGGGGACGGCCATTATGGCGTTGAAGGATATTTTAACAATGAGCTTAAAGGCGTCGGTGGAGAGACATATGGCGAACAAGATACGAAAGGTAATGTTATTGGCATCAATTCAACACTTGACGCTCGAAATGGCACGAACTATGTCTTAACCATCAATCATGATATTCAATATGAAGTCGAGCAGGTATTGAAGGAATCTGTGGAAAAATATAAAGCTGATTCTGGTTCTATCGCTATTTCTGATCCGAAAACTGGCGCAATTCTTGCTATGGCAAATTATCCTACCTATGACTCTAATAACGCTAGTAAAGTTACTGATCAATCTTTGTTCAATAATGCGGCGATTAACAATGCTTGGGAGCCTGGTTCGGTTTTCAAACCCTTTGCAATGGCCGCAGCAATAAATGAAAACAAGATTCAGCCAGATACGACAGAAGTTTTTGGCAGTGAAGTAGCAGTGAACGGTTACAAGATCCATACCTCAACAAACAAAGCTTATGGTAAAGAAACCATGACTCAAGTTCTGGAAAATTCCGACAATGTTGCAATGGTGTGGATTTCCGAACTCTTGGGAAAAGATTCTATCTATAAATATTTTAAAAGTTTTGGATTTGGCCGAAAGACAGGTATTGAATTGGATACTGAAAGCCCTGGGGATTTGAGTGATTCCAAAAAATGGTCTGATGTCCAAAGGGCTACTGTGACATTTGGTCAAGGTTTAACATCCACGCCTTTGCAGATTTTAAGTGCAACAGCCTCTTTGGCGAATAAAGGCAAATTGATGCAGCCATACATTGTTTCAAAATCGATCGACTATTCCAATAAAGAAGATATCCGCAAGCCAAAAGAAATTGCCGAAGTTTTAAGTGAAGAAACAGCAAACAAAACTGTCGATATGATGATCTCTGTCGTAGTTAATGGTCACGGGAAAAGAGCAGCAGTTCAGGGTTATGAAGTTGCCGGTAAGACGGGGACAGCCCAAGTGCCAAAACCAGGGGGCGGCTACTATGATGATCGACACATCGGATCTTTTGTCGGTTTTGCTCCGGCCCATGATCCAAAATTTGCCATGGTCGTTCGATTAGATAATCCAAAAAATGTTGATTGGGCAGAAAGTTCGGCTGCACCAACCTTCGGTGAAATTGCCAGATGGTTATTAGACTACTATAATATTCCAAAGACTCAATAATAGATTGACTTTTCGTTCTCTTTAGCCTATAATATCACTGATATTGTTTTTTGGAGGCGTCTTGATGGTTAAAGGTAAAAGGTTAAGAACGCTGGAGTTAATGGTTGATAATAAGCTGGCTGATATGCCTATTGGAGAAGTCTTCAGTGCAGCCGATCTTGTCAGACAGATGCCTGAGGATCTTCATGATCGTTACAGAACTAGCAAAGATACTCTAACCAAAATGATCGACGATTATCTTATGATTGTTTGTGCCGACGAGCAAACCAGTGCTTCCATCGGAGCAATTAACATAGATAATTATCGAAAGAAAAATCCGTATTTTTCGAAACAACTTGCTATGAAACAGGCAGTGTAAAGCTGCCTTTTTAAATACAAAAAAATTTTCGTTGACCATGGCGAAGCAAGCGATTATACTAATATCAGCAATGCAAAAACTTATTTTTTCTTATCTTAAATTTTGGGCTACAGGCTACCTTAAACGCACCAAGCCGGAGATAGTCGCAATTACAGGTTCTGTGGGAAAAACTTCTGCCAAAGAAGCTATTTTTGAAGTTTTGAAAGTAAGATTCGGCGACGATGTTCGAAAATCTACCGGTAATTTAAATACCGAGACTGGTGTTCCATTGGCTGTCCTAGGTTTTGATAAATCGCCGAATAATGCACTTGGCTGGTTAGGCGTTTTGATATTGGTTCCTTTCAGACGCTTTACTCAGAAGACGGTTAAGATTTTGGTTTTAGAATTGGCTGCCGACAAACCCGGCGATATCAAATATTTAACCTCATTTGTTAAGCCGAAAGTTGCCGTCTTAACGGCGATCGGTCCATCACATTTGGTAAAATTTGGCACAATGGAAAAAATTATTGAAGAAAAAACTTCGATTTTTAAAGCTCTAGATGAAAATGGTATTGCAGTGATAAACGCTGACACTGAAACATGCCAATTGATTTATCAAAAAGAAGCACATAAAAAGAAAAGCTATTCGGTAAAAGTTCCAGCGGATCTTATGGCTGAAAAAATAGAAACTAAAATAGAAGATTTTGACGGTCAGACATCATTTGAAATCAAATATAATGGTCTAAAAGTACCTGTGACCCAGAAAACTCTGGGAAATATTGCTAATGTTTCGGCTGCGTTGGCGGCAGCAGCGGTTGGCTTAATTTATGAAATGAACATCGATGATATTGTTCATGGACTATCGATGAATAGAAATGAAAAACACCGTATGCAGGTCCTGAAGGGAAAAATTAATACAACTATCATTGATGATTCGTATAATGCTAATCCACAGAGCATGAAAGCGGCATTATCAACCTTAAAAAGCCTACCGTCATCTGGCCGCAAAATTGTTGTTTTAGGCGAAATGAAAGAAATCGGGCACATTAGCGATGAAGAACATGCTGAAATTGGCATATTAGCCAAAGAAACAGCTGATTTGGTGATTGCGGTAGGGGAAGCAGCAAAGAGGTATAATGCTCAAGAATATTTTATTTCAAAGGAAGACGCAGTAGAATTTTTGTTGAAAAATATCAATCCAAGTGATTTGATTTTAATCAAAGCCTCAAGAGGAATAAAATTGGACGAGATTGTTGAAAAACTAAAAGCTTAAACTCAAAAAAGGAATTAATGGGGATCGAAGAAGTAAAAGAAGACCAAGAAGCTTTGTTGCCTAATAATCCTGAAATTGTAAACGAAGTTGAAGTTCGGGAAAATTTAGATTCAAATGAAGAACAGATTGAAAAGCAGAAGCTTCGAGACGCAATCAAATTTTTGACTGAAGTTAGATATGGACAAAATCGCCTTTTGAGTTGGCTAAGTAGTACTGATATGGAAGAAATACCATTGGATGGTTTTACCTCAACTGACTTAATCGAACAAGAACTTAAGAGGTTAGAAGAGGATTCAGGGAAAAAGAAAGCTGTAATGGCCCAAATGTCCGAAGAAGTAGGCAGCCAGGTTAATGAATATCTAAATAGTTCCGATCTTAATTTAGAACAGTTAAATAAAATTTTGCTTTCCATAAAATTGCTACAAGAAAGATACAATGACTCTTATGTAAAACTCGAATCAATTCGTCAAGCAGTAGGCGATCTAACAACAAAATTCCGGAAAGTTCAACTTGCCGAAAGTGGCTATGAAAGTATAGAAGATCTTCATGTGGCTGAAAGTAGAAAAAGCAATGAAATTTTTGATACGCGACACGAGCTCAATGTTAAGACCGGAAATTTATTTTTTTTGATTGGCGATTTACTTAAGCCAGTCATTGGAAAAAAACGAGAAATTCCTGTTTTAAGAGATAAAATCCAGTCTCTAATGAATGATTCACAGCAAATTTCCGACCTAAATACCGCTCGTCAGCCATTCGCATATGTGCCAAATATGGATTCGGAGCGGCGCCTTATTGGAGACAATTTTAGTCGATTATCCAGATCTGTTTATGAAAAATTGGTTTCAGAAATTGAAGAAAAATTGATTGAAATCGAAACAGATGCGCCCGTAGATGTCCAACTATCCAAAGAGGAGATGGATCAATTAGACGTTGCTTTCGCCGAAAGGCTTGTTGCAGACTCCGACGAAGTGGATGAAGAGCTGAAAAATGAGGTTGTTGCTATCTTATCTCAAGCTTATGCAACAGACTTTAGGCCTTCTTATTATTATTCCAAAGATATGCCAAGAGAAGAAAGTACTGCAATGGCCAGCCGAGCCGAAGAGATGAAAAATAAAGTTAGCGAATTAGAACGCAGACTTAGGGCACATCACGTAGACCAGTGTTATGATATCGCGGATAAAATACATACTGTAGGGAGACCAGAAAAGGCGGCAGATGAAGAATTCAAAAAATTTTCTATGTTGGTTGCGAATTTCGATCGTCTCTTGGAATTTTCAGAGGTTTTTGAGACATATGAAATAGACTTAGAGCAAGCCGAAGAAGTGGCTTTTGAAGTCTTGGGATACGATCACTACAAGGAGATGCAAGATCGGATTAAAAAACTGAGAAGTTTTATTGGCTCTGAAGAGACTGGGAAGTTTATTAATAACTTGGAAGGTGAAATCGACACTGAAAAATGGGCGATATTTGCAAATGAGCCAATGATTATTGAGCACTTTGGACAGGATCAGCTAGATAGTGTAGAAAAATTTTTAGCGGAGAGATCTTTGAAACGGTTCCTTGACCTACAAGATCAAAATGAAGATAGTCGACTAAAACCAGGTAGAAATCTTTTTGCTTTTCACGAGCCCAAAATCGTGCCTTACACCATTTTAAATGCTTACAATTTTAACTACCAAGGGATTCATCCCTTTTTAGGCCGAAGTAGTAAGGGTGACAGCGGGGAAAATAATGATCTCGTTCGTTATGTTTTATCATTTTCTGATAGTGATTTAGAAAAGCTATCGGAAGAAAATATCCCAGGTTTAATGGAGTTATTTAAGATAATTAAAACTCGACCAAATGATTTTAGAAACTGGACAAGCGCTAACTCTGAAAATGAAACTGGCGATGGAGCCGCTTTAGTTCAGGAAAAACTTGATCAAATATTGGTCCACATGCTTAAAAGTGTAAATGCACAAGAGCTACCATTTTACATGTCGGTGATTGGACGAATGGAAAATGTGCCAGATGAAGCTTATGAAGTTATCAGAACAATGGATTTTGACCCAGAGATCGCTGATATGCTTACAGCAAGAATAGGAAAATGTGAAACGAAGGCAATGGACATGCTTACAGGCTATCTTATAGACGATCGCGAAAATCACGAACTCATCTTAGATAAAATCGCACATGCGTCAACAGACCTTCGAACCGCAGTAATAGAAGATCTTTCCGGTGAAGAACGGTTAAAATTTGATGATTCTTTACAGAAAATGCTGGAAGAAGCCATAAACTATAACGATGAATTGAATCCAAAACAGTTGAATCATTTGTTAATGGGCTTTAATGCTTTGGGCAGCGATAGTCGAGTGTGTCGCGAATATTTACAATCTAAGGAATTTCGAACGAGACTTTCCGAAGTTAAATCTTCAAATCCTGTCATTGTTCGGTTACTTTTTAAAAGATTTGTGGAATTTGATGATATAAATTGCCGCGACTTACTTACTGAATTGGCAAATGATCCGACCAATAGTGAGACTGAGCGCAAAAGAATCAGTAAATTCATGAATGATCAACTAAAAACGCCTCAAATTATTAGAGAATATTCTTCTGGAAAAAATGATCTTTACAAAAAATCAGTTGATGAAGTTATTCAATGGTTACAAAAGGGTGGCAATGTGTCTCGCCAGGCCGCTGAAATTTTTGAAAATTACGCTTCAGAATTTGCTAAGGGCGATCTTAGTCCGGAAGGTTTATCACAACTACAAAATGAGATTCTGCCATTGATGCTTTCTTCAGATGATCCAGAAATCGGGCATTATGCCCTCCAAATTGCCGGCTATTTGGATATTAACCTGGAAGATAAGGCTGAAAGAATTACCAATATTTATTCAAAAAAGTCATCAAATGGAACATGGTCGCACAATCGAAGTTTAGCCTCGATTGCCGATGAAAGCGTTATTTACAGCGGACAACAAGTTTGTCAAATTGTCGGGAGTATTGATGCCAACGATTTACTGGACGGTGTTCAACGATATTTAGTCTATAAATTTCTTGACCAAGGATTTCGATTGGAAGACGATGGAGCCAAGTTGTCTGTTTTGATGGAAGTTTTTTTGGCTGGCAAACATTGGCAATCAAAAATACAGTTATATGATCAACCGCTGAACGAACAATCCTGGCGAGAATATCTGGGTGCATATTTACAAATTGAGGAGACAGAAAAATTTGATCCAGCAACCCTTGAAAGAGTCACTGAAATGTTCAGTCATGAAGAAAATAAAGCGTTTATTTTGGAAAAATTTCAAAAATTATACGCAACAACTTTGTCGGAACTTTCCGAAGGCCGGGTACCGTTTTCGGCAAATCTTCTCTCTGAATTAATCAAATCAAATGGTGGTGCTGGGCCGCTTAAATATGTAGAGGCGATGAGCAACCTGATCTATCAATTAAAAAATACTTGGAGGAAGGAATCTACGGCTGACCGAAGTCGGTCGGAGATATTACAACTTTTGCAAAATCAGGAAGAGCGGTTTGTTAAAGAAAAGTGGCTTGAGGATGAAAAGGCAGCTTTTTACAACATTTCAGCCGATATTGTTCAAGCTTCACCTGCACTTTATAGTAATTTCGGGGAAGTTATTGCTCAACTTTCACCGAAAGAAATGAAGGAATTTAATTCAGAGCTTCTTCCTTTTTATCAAGCTCAGTTAGTCGTAATTCAAAAAGAAAACTCATTTGGTCAAATAGAATACAATGCCAGAGAATTGGTTCAAATCCGTCATACGTTGGAAAATATTTTAGCCTCAAGATCTCAAGGGTTACCTAGTACCGAAGTCTTTCAAGCACAAAAGAATGAAATTATTGAAAATATGAAATCGAATTTCAAACAAAGATTCGGCTTGTTGAAAATTCCCGACCAGATGGATCGTGAGAAAATTCGTTCCATGCAAGATATTATTCGTTATATGGGTAATCTTAATGATCGAGACACAGGCAAAGAGAGATTACTCAGTTTCTTTTTGGGACTCATGATTAACGACCAATGGAAGACTTTTAGAGAAAATGGAGAAATTGATCCGTCGGAGTATTTTGAGGGTGATAACTTAACAGAAATTCAAAATTATTTATCAGATCGCAAATCGAGCAATCCTATTACCGCTGAAAACTTAGGCATTGGCGAAGAGAGATTGTCTGAGTTTCAAGAAATTTTACAAGATGAAACGATTAGTCAAATGATTGGAAATGTCGAAACGATTGACGTTAAATTGGGAAATATTACTCGAGCTATTGAGGACCTGAAGGATGAAGATGCCTATCCAGAAGAAAAGGATAAACAAACTTTAAGGCTCTATCAAACTTACGATAAAATGGTTGGGTCTACTTTAGCAAAGACTTTTCAAGAATTAACCGGTAAGAATCCGGAATTCAGTTCTGAAGAAAGACAAGTGCAACAGGAATTAAAGAATATTTTCAGCATAACCGATTGGACTCCAGAGCAAGTGAAGCAAATTCAGGATCAAACCAGATCTATAAATCTGATAGTTCGTAGTATTAAGAATATCGAACGAATGGGTATTAACGAATCAATCGCCGAGCTCCAAAGAAGATTGCAGCCATCTGAAGAAGTTGTTTCGATATTTAGGAAGCTCGGAGAAGAATTTACTGTCCATTCCGGTGCATTGGCCTTATCTCAAGATTTGAGCTATTTAGAAAATATTATTGTTAAAAGCGATGATAAGCTTGATCAATCAGATCATATGGTTTTACAAAATTATCTCAATTCAATACGCGATCAAATGGCTACTATGGATCAATCGCTTTCGCAAATCCAAAACCAGTTAGGTCAGATTCGTCAAAGTATTGGCTCGAGCCACAACGAAATATTATCACAGCGATTAGATGAAATTGATCATCTGATCAGTAGTAAACAAAATTCGATTGAAATTATCAGTCGGGCAACTAACAATATGAATTTAATTGTTGAAAATATGCGTCAGTGTCTGGGCTGTATGTCTAAAGAGTGCAATAACGATACTAATCTCACTTTTGGTGATTCTGGTAAATTTTACTTGATGAGTCAGAGTGAAAGACAAGAAGGAAGTATTGCCGATGAAATTGTTTTGCTGGCTCCAATTACCTTAGACGACGGCACGAAACAAATGACTTTCATGATGGATGGTTTGTACGGATTGAAATCCTCAGACGTATTGTTTGGCCATATAAATTGTTTGATGAAAAAAGTTAGACAAATTAAAGAAAAATTTCCTGAGGCGAAAATTTCGATTTTTGTCACAGATTCTGCAATCGGGAGCGCTGGTATGGCAGCGGACGTGCTGGCAGAAAAACTTTCAGATATGGAGCAAAAACCAAACATTAGCATGGTGGAAAAAGCTACGGTGGACATCGTTCGCTCAGCCAGCGGTGACCATTATATTGAAGTCGGAGGCGGAAGCGGAGCACGCGGAGTAGGCCCAAGAATATTGGATGGAATTCTGGTCAACTAGTACAAATCGTTCATATTTTTTGCTATACTAGAAAAGAAATGGACAAGACTACTTGTCGCGGAAATTTTTTACAAAATTATTGAGCTTCGCTCACGGAAATTTTTACAAATTATGGAACAAATTCAACTCTACATTCCGGACATTGCAAAAGTGTTTTGGCTCACAGCCATTTCTTTTGTAATCGCCCTTATTTGGACACCTCTATTTACGGATTTCTTATACAAAAACAAACTAGGAAAAAGAATTAGAGATACGGCGTTAGATGAAAAGAAAGCGCCGATTTTTTATAAACTTCACAAAGGCAAAGAAAACACGCCGACAATGGGTGGTTTGCTTGTTTGGGTTACTACAGCAGTTATTACTTTACTTTTTAACTTAACCAGAGCTGGTACTTGGCTACCGCTATTTGCCCTTGTCGCTTCCGGTATTATTGGTGCCATCGATGATCTAGCCAATATAAAAGGCATTGGGCCTAATCGTGGCGGATTAGCTTTTAAATACAAGTTCTTTTTATATTTGATCATTGCTGTAGCTGGCGCTTGGTGGTTTTACTTTAAGCTTGGTTGGGATATTTTTCATGTGCCAGGCTTAGGCGACGTTTTCTTGGGCTTATGGTATATTCCGTTATTTATTTTTGTTATATTGTTTATGGCTTTTTCAGTTAACGAAACAGATGGCCTAGATGGCTTAGCGGGAGGAACACTGGCTATTTCTTATGGAGCATATGGTTTTATCGCCCTGGCGGAGGGTAAGATCGCTCTGGCGGCGTTCTGCGGCACAATTATGGGTGCTCTGTTGGCTTTTTTGTGGTTTAATGTTCATCCAGCACGCTTTTTCATGGGTGATACCGGATCTATGGCTCTCGGTGCTACTTTAGGTATAATCGCATTTTTGACTAATCAAGTCGCCGTTCTGCCGATTATCGGCTTTGTTTTTGTTTTAGAAGCGGCGAGCGTTGGCATTCAACTTTTTTCGAAGAAATTTTTTAAGCGGAAAGTCTTTTTGTCATCGCCAATACATCATCATTTCGAAGCCCTCGGTTGGCCCGAAAGTAAAGTTACTATGCGTTTTTGGATCATCTCCGCCGCCATGGCAGTTATTGGAATGATGATTGCTTTAATTGGCCGAGGTCTGTAGCCAATTAAAGCAATCAGGAACAGCTGATGACACTAGGCCGAGGCCTGTAAAGCAATCTGATAAGTTGCTGGCCTTGATCGGTCGGGGGATCTAGGGCAGCAGGCATCTTGATTGCAGAGACCGAAGGCCTCTCATGAGCCTCGCCATTAAAGCAATCAGGAAGAGGTGATTTCCTCTTATAGGTAGGAGATTAGGAACATTAGATGGCCGAAAAGCCATTTTTTTGATACAATAAATATATAAAGAAGACTCCCTTACTAAGAATTAATAGTTTGCAAAAATAAAAATAATAGGTTAGCTTGCTAATCTGTAAGAGTTTACAGGAACAAAAATAAAAATATAGGTAAGCTTTTGCTTACCGCGGAAATTTTACAAAATTATGGAAGAACGTTTTTACAAATTTTCGAGCTTTTCTTGTTTTCCAGAAATCGTTCAGGGAATATCTAATCGTTCCTATGGAGAAATGAAATTTGGATCGGCTCAAGACGCTGAGGTGATTAAAAACAGGAAGCAATTTGCCAAGGATCTTGGGATAGAGCTTAACCAAGTGATTTTTCCTCATCAAGTGCATGGAAATAGAATAACGGCGGTAGGCAAAGCCGAGGGTGGTAAGGGGGCTCTTGAAACTTCGGGATCGTTAATTGAAGCAGACGGGTTAATCACGGCGGAAAAAGGAATATATCTTGGCATCACAACTGCTGATTGTTTGCCAATTTTAATATATGATCCCGCCAACAGAGTTGTGGCGGCGATCCATGCAGGGTGGCGGGGAATTATTGATCAAATAGTTCCCAGGGCTATCGAAAAGTTCAAAGAATTTGGCTCTGATCCCGAAAATCTGATTGTGGGAGTTGGTCCTGGTATTTGCCAAAAGCATTTTGTGGTTAAAAATGAAGTTTTAAAAATATTTTTAGATCGCTACCCTTCAGTAACCTTTGTCCGTAACAAAGACGGTTATGTAGATCTAAAAAAAGCTCTTTTCGATGATTTAAAAAAAGCCGGAGTTTCTAAAGATAATATTGAGATCGCTGATTTTTGCACGGTTTGCGATAACGGCATTTATGGCAGTTTCCGCAAAGAAGGTGAAAAAGGGCCTAAGATGATAGCTGTAATTGGATTAAAGTAGAAAAAGATAATTAATGAATTTCAAAGGCAAAAAAATAGGAATATTGGGTTTAGGCGGCGAAAACGTCGCAATGGTGAAATTCCTTGCTTCATATGGTGGGGAGATTACTATTTGCGATAGGGCAGAAGGGGAAGAGGCTATCTCTTCTTACACTAAACAGCTTTCCGGTGTTAACTACCAGCTTAGACTAGGTCCAGCTTATTTAGATAATTTAAAAGATTTTGACATAGTTTTTCGTACTCCCGGTCTCCCCTATTTAAATGAGAAAATTCAAGAAGCAAAGGAAAGTGGAGTGGAAATTTCTTCGCAGACGAAGTTATTTTTCGACCTCTGCCCGTCACCTATTATCGGTGTGACCGGTACCAAAGGCAAGGGTACGACAACATCTTTAATCGGCGAGATATTAAATAAATCGGTGAACGCGCAGGGCTCTTCAACTTTTATAAACCGCGTTTATGTAGCAGGCAATATCGGTAGGGCACCAATAGAATTTGTGCAAGAATTAACAAAGGATGATGTTGTTGTGTTAGAGCTCTCGAGTTTTCAATTGCAAGATTTACATAAATCGCCTCATATAGGAGTGGTGCTAGATATTAAAAGTGACCATCTAGATGTTCATAAAGATCACGATGAATATGTTTTAGCAAAAACGGCAATTGTTAAATATCAAACTAAAAACGATTTCGCCGTTGTTAATGCTGACTATTCTGTAAGCACAGATTTTGCTTTAAAAACACCTGCTGAAGTTTTTTGGTTTTCTAGAAAAAGGTCAGTTGATCAGGGAATTTTTGTTGAAAATGAGAATTTGCTATTACGGATCGAGGGTAAAAACCATCTTATCGCTAATAAAAAAGAAATTACATTACGGGGTGATCATAATCTAGAAAATATTGCCGCTGCTTCTATCGCCGCTTATTTATCCGGTGTGGGTATAGATACTATCAGATCCGTAGTGAAAAAATTCAAAGGTTTGGAACATCGTCTTGAATTTGTCGCGCAAATTGGCGGTGTAAAATATTATAATGATTCTTTTTCAACCACGCCTGATACTGCCATTGCCGCCATTAATGCTTTTTCAGAGCCAGTGATCTTGATTGCAGGGGGGTCAGAAAAGAATGCCGATTATTCTGAGCTCGGTGAAGAAATTTCAAAAAATGTAAAAACTGTTATTTTAATTGGCCAAACAGGACCAAGAATAAAAAAAGAAATTAAAAATACGAGTTTAAAAATAATCGATGATTTATCCAATCTGCGTGAAGTTATGCAAGCTGTTAAAAAAGAAGCAAAAAAAGGCGATATTGTTTTGCTTTCGCCCGCCTCAGCCAGTTTTGATTGGTTTGTAAATTATAAGGATCGTGGATTACAATTTAAGAAACTTGTGTTGAAGGAAACGTCATGAACAGAAAAATTTTATTTTTCTTTATCCATCGATCCGCGGAAATTACTACCGTAATTATAAGACGCGGCCACCAGTATAAGAAGCTGGTTTTAAAGGAAACGCTATGAGAGTTTTACCGGGAAGAGTACAAAAACCGGATTACGTCTTTTTAATTGTTGTCTTCTTGTTAACGTTTTTCGGGTTAGTGATGATCGCTTCCAGCTCTATGGTAGTGTCTTTGGAAAAATACCATTCAAGCTATGCCTATGTAATTAGGCAAATCGGCTCCTTAGCGATTGGTTTGTTTTTAATGTACATTGGGGCGAAAATTGATTATCGAATTTGGAAAAAAAATGCAGCTTGGCTATTTATAGTTGCATTAATTTTGCTTATTCTGGTTTATGTGCCTGGTATTGGAATCAAAATTAACGGCGCAAGAAGATGGATCGGTTTTGGTACTCATATGTTTCAACCGACTGAAATTATTAAAGTAAGCTTTATTATTTATTTGGCAGCATGGTTAGACAAAAAAGGCGAAAGCATTAAAAACTTATTTACAGGTTTTTTGCCTTTTGCAGTTCTAATCGCTCTTGTAGGTTTTTTAATTATTAAGCAGCCGGATCTTGGTACTCTTTCTGTAATCGTAATCAGTTCAGCAGTGATGTATTTTGTAAGCGGTGCAAGCCTTTCACACATTGGTTTAGGCGCTGGTAGTTTAGTTGTTCTGCTTGGTATATTAATCAAAGCAGCACCATATCGCATGCAGCGTTTACTGGTCTTTATGAATCCAACCGCTGACAGCCAAGGCGCTGCATATCATATTAATCAAGCTTTGATTGCTATTGGATCTGGTGGTATATGGGGGCTTGGTTTCGGTCAGTCAAAGCAAAAATACTTGTATCTACCAATGGCACATACAGACTCTATTTTTGCAATTATAGCTGAAGAGCTGGGCTTTATCCGTTCTGGTTTAATTTTAATTGTTTTTATTTTTCTTGGAGTCCGTGGTTTTAGAATCGCTAAAAACGCTCCGGACAATTTCGGTAAACTAGTGGCCGTCGGTATTACTACCTGGATATTAATTCAGGCATTTGTTAATATAGCCTCGATGCTTAACTTGATGCCAATGACTGGTGTTCCATTACCGTTTATAAGTTACGGTGGTTCATCACTAATGTTCTTGTTGGCCGCGGTTGGTATTATGATGAATATTTCTAAACAATCGCAAAAGGAATTAATTTGAAAAAAGTTATATTTACAGGTGGTGGAACAGCTGGCCATATTTATCCAATCATTGCTTTAATTGAAGCTTTAAGGAGTAATGCGCGTGTTGCTAGTCTTTATGTTGGTTCAAGAAATGGCCCTGAAAAAGATATATCGATAAAAAGGGAGATTAAATTTAAGGGTATCTTTACGGGTAAACGCAGAAATTATTTTTCTTTCAGTAATTTAATCGATATGTTCAAAATATTTTTTGGATTAATTCAAGCATATTTTTTATTAAAGTCATTTAAACCAGATCTAATTTTCTCGAAAGGCGGCTACGTCGCGTTTCCAATAATTTTCTGGGCAAAAAGATTTAATATTCCTTTAATTGTTCATGAGTCAGATTCTATTATGGGGAGTATAAACATCTATGCTTCAAGGTTTGCGAGAAAAATTTGCGTTGGCTTTCCAATTGAATACTATAAAGAGCAAACAATTCAAAAAATACCATTTAATAAATTAGTTTATACTGGCATTCCTTTAAGAAAAGAATTTCATAATTTAGCAACTGCTAAAAATGAAAAACCAACAATTTTAATTACTGGCGGAAGCCAGGGCGCGGCGAAACTTAATTCTCTAATTTTAGAAATCGTACCTGAACTTGTAAAAAAATATGAAATTTATCATCTTGTCGGTAAAAACGATTTCGAAGAAATAAAAGAGAAATTTCAAAATGAAAATTACAAGGTGATTGATTTTTCAGAAAACATGCCAGAATTGATGAATAAATCAGATTTGATAATTTCACGAGCTGGATCAACTATCGCGGAGATTTCATTTTTAGGTAAAGCCTCTATACTTATACCGCTTCCGACGGCTCACATGGATCATCAAACAAAGAATGCTCAAATTTACGCCGACAAAAATGCTGCCGTGATGCTTACCGAAAAAGGCTTGACTGCTTCGTCATTATTGAGTATTATTAATCATCTCATGGAGGATAATGGTTTTCGCGAATTAATTGGTCATCACGCAAAGGAATTTGCGGTTGAGGACTCGACATCTGAAATTATTGATTTATTATTTGAAAACCTAGAGGTCTAAATGCAAGCAAAAAATATTTACATGATTGGAATTAAAGGGGTGGGAATGACTGCTTTGGCTATTTATCTAAAGCAGATGGGTTGTGAAGTGACTGGTTCAGACACAGCCGAAGTTTTTGTGACCGACAATTTATTAAAGGAAAACAATATATTGTTCCATAGCCAATTCGATGAAAAGAATTTGCATACTTTAAAATACGATTTAATTATTATTTCCGCTGCCTACGATGATTCTAACGTAGAAGTAAGTGAAGCCTTCCGCCGGAAAATGAACACGAAGTACTATTCGGAAGTATTAGGGGAAATCACTTCAGGCAAAAAAACCATTGCAGTAGCCGGAGTGCATGGCAAAACTACGACTACCGCGATGTTGGCGCTCATGCTTGAAGAAGGAAAACTGGATCCGAGTTTTATCATTGGCTCGGGCGAGGTACCGAATTTTCATAGTAATGCCAGGAAAGGCGAAGGTGATTATTTTGTTTTAGAAGCTGACGAATACCGAAAAAGTCCTAAAGATAACACGCCTAAATTCTTAGATCTAAGCCCAGAAATTGCAATTATTTCCAGTATTGAGCTTGATCATCCTGATATCTTCCCAAGCATTGAGGATATTTATGCTGCGTTTTATAGTTTAGCCTGCCGTGTGCCTCGCAGGGGATCTATTGTGTTATGTCTAGATTATCCCAAAGCTAAAAAATTGATAAGATCAATCGTCGATAGAAATTTTGAAACTTATGGCTTTGACCCAAGTAGCAAATGGCGCATCGTTAATACCAAACAAGAAGACGATAAAAATGTTTTTTCCGTCGAATCCATGGGAACTGTTTATGGCCCGTTTAAAATGAAACTTCCAGGAAATCATAATATTTTGAATGCGGTAGCAGCATTAATAGTTGCCTTAAAAATTGGCGTGTCAGAACAAACAATAAAAGATGCGTTAGATAAATTTCAATCGGTCAAGCGGCGTTTTGAGATAATTGGCGAAGCCGGTAATATTGTGATTGTCGACGACTACGCTCACCACCCAACCGCCATAATTAGAACATTGGAAGCAGCAAAGCGGAAATATGCCGACAAAAAAGTTTGGTGTGTTTTTCAACCTCATACATTTTCTCGGACTGAAAAATTGCTAGAAGAATTTAGCGCTAGCTTTAAAGTTGCCGACCAAGTAATTATAATGGATATATTTGCCTCAAAGAGAGAAGAGCAGGGTAAGATAACTTCAGAAGATTTAGTTGAAAAAATTAAAAAAACTCAGTCAAAAGTGCGCTATATTAAAAGCGCTGATGAAGTAAATGATTTTCTAGTGAAGAATGTGAAGGGGCCTTCTGTTATACTTACAATTGGGGCAGGCAATATTTATGAATTAGGGAAAAAACTTTTATCATCTCTTAAAGAAAGGGAAGAAATTGAATAAAGCAAAGTTATTGGCAGAGATTTTAAAACCAGGTTTTCGCGAACACGAATTAATGCGAGATCATACTACGATACAAGTTGGTGGTGTTGCGGATTTTTATTACGAAGCTAATAGTATTGATGATATTGTAAATGCTGTTAAAGCTGCTAAAAAAATATGCTTACCTTACTTTATTTTAGGCGGGGGATCGAACGTCATTTTCTCTGATTATGGTTTTCCCGGCTTAGTCGTCAAGAATAATGCTAAAAATATATCTTTTATGAATGAAAAAAGCCAGGTGATTGTAGATGGCGGCGTACCAATGTCGAAACTTATTTTAGAAGCTACTTCGAACAATTTGTCTGGTCTAGAATTTTTATACGGAATTCCTGGCACGGTCGGTGGTGCGGTTTACGGTAATGCTGGGGCACATGGTCAAAGTATCGGCGATTTTGTTAAAAACGCTACCATCTTAATTCCTGGCGAAGAAAACGAAGAGCCTCAAATCATTCAGGTTGACAATAAATGGTTTGAATTTTCTTATAGATCCAGCAAGCTCAAAAAAATTCCAGGTTTAAAGAAACCGGTTGTTTTAACTTTAAAAATTCAATTAGCGCAAAATAGACAAGAAGAAATTATGCGGCGCCTTAATAGTGTCAAAAAAACAAGATGGGATACTCAGCCTGTTGGCATGAGTGCGGGTTGTATATTTAAAAATCCACTTCCCGAAACTCTTGTGAATGTTTCTGGTCGCGGAAGTAAAAATATGCCGGAATTTCCAAAGGAACGTACTGCTGGTTATATGCTTGATCATGCTGGCGCTAAAAAATTGAAAAATGGGAATGTAAGAGTTTCTAGTAAGCATGCTAATTTTATAGTTAATTCTGGTAATGCAAAAGCTCAAGAAGTAAGACAGCTTGCGGAACAAATGAGAGATGTAGTTCAGAAAAAATATAACGTTAATTTAAACGAAGAAGTTGAATATGTTGGTCAGTGGTAAATCCGACTCATAATTTAGTAAAGGAAGGGATGTTTTCTAAAAAAAAGCAAAAAGGTATTTTACGACAGCCAAAAATATATACGGCGCCCAGGGATTTAGAGAAAAAACCTATGCCGAAATTTTTAAAGCTGGGGATTTTTGTTTTTATAATCGTTCTTGTTCTTCTTTATATTATTTTGTTCTCACCCTTATTTAAGATAAAAAATTTTGATTTAATGGGTAATCCTTCTGATGAATCTATAGCGTATATCGAACAATACAAAAGCAAAAATATTTTCAGTGTAAGCGCAAAAGATATCGAGGAATATTTGCTGGAAAAAAATTCGCAATTTTCATCTGTTGAAGTAACCTTGGGCATACCAAGCACTCTAAGAATAAAATTTAATGAGAGACAACCTGTGCTAGTTTGGCAATCAAACGGGAAAAATTACTTAGTAGATGAAAGTGCAATAGCCTTTAAAGAAACGGATAATGCTTCGCCTGATTTAATATTAGTAACTGATAATAAAAACGTACCAGTCAGCCTGCCGTCTCGAATCGTAAATAGTAATTTTATTGATTTTCTTAAAAACGCAAAAATGAAGATTGGTAAATTAAATCTCGCGATTACCAAATTTGAAGTTAATGAAACTACTTTTCAGGTTGACGCTGCAACGGACAAAAATATTAAAATATTTTTTGATACGACCAAATCAATTACCGATCAAATTGATGCCGCACAAAAGGTTTATGAAGAAAAAAAGAATGAAATTACTCAATATATGGATGTGCGAGTTGAGGGCAAGGTCTATTATCAGTAGGCGATAACAAACTCGCCCCGCAGGGATACTCTGCGGTAAATAGCAGAGTTTATTACCAATGAAGAATAATTGCTTAAAAAATTGGATTGTAGAAAAAAAATACTCCGACGATTTGATTGAACAACTTCTTTTAAATAGAAAGATCAAAAGAGAAGATTTTGATAAATTTATTAATCCTGATTTCGCGGCTGGTTTACACGACCCCTTTTTATTGCCAGATATGGACAAAGCCGTTGAACGCATTATAAAAGCTACTGATCAAAAAGAAACAATAGGAATTTTTGGCGATTACGATGCGGATGGTGTCCCGTCTTCAGCGCTTTTGTGTTCAGTTTTGGAAGAAAAATTTAATTGTTCATGTCTTGTTTATATCCCTGTTCGTAAGGAAGGATATGGCCTAAATAAAAGGGGGATAGATTATTTTAAAGAAAATAAAGTCAGTTTAATTATAACCACTGATTTAGGCATCCGTGAATTAAAAAATGCTAAAGTCGTTAAAAAACTTGGTATCGATTTAATAATTACGGATCATCACGAACAAGGGCCAGAATTACCAGAAGCTTTAGCTGTTATCGACCCTAAAATTAAAACATCAAAGTATCCATTTAGAGAATTATCCGGCGGGGGAGTAGCCTTTAAGCTCCTCCAAGCATTAGGGCAGAAAACGGGAAAGTTGACGGAGTCGGATCTTAAATGGATGTTTGATTTGATTTGCATTACAACGATATGTGACGTGGTTCCCCTAGTCGATGAAAACAGAATTTTCGCAAAGTTTGGTTTAGTTGTTTTAAGAAAAACAAAAAATTTAGGGCTGCAGAAGCTTTATAATATTGCGGCGATCGACAAAGCAACTATCGATACCTATACAGTTGGTTTTCAAATTGGGCCAAGGCTTAACGCACCTGGTCGAATGGACAAGGCCAATGAAAGCTATAACTTGCTTCGAGAAAAAAATGAGAAAAAAGCGGAAGAATTAGCTAAAGAGTTAAACGATATAAACATTGCGCGTCAAGAAGAACTCGACCGTGTGATAAAAGAGGCACAATCAGCTATTGAAAAAGGTAATCTCAGTAAAAATAAAGTAATTTGTATTTCCAATAAGAATTGGCCAAGCGGTTTAGTGGGACTAGTTGCAGGCCGAATCACTGAAGAATTTTCCCGACCATGTTTTATTTTTGAGGAAGGCGAGGAATTTAGCAAAGGATCAGGACGTTCGATTGATGGTTTTGATCTGGTTTCGGCACTAGAGGAAACAAAAGATATTTTAGAAAATTATGGTGGCCACACAAAGGCGGCTGGTCTTACTATTGCCAATAGTCAAATTGATGCCTTTTATGATCGAATGATTGCAATGGCCGAAAATAGATTAAAGGAAAGTGATTTAATCCCAAGAATAAAAATCGATGCACTAATAAAGCCTGAGGAAATATCATTAGATATTTTTAAGAAAATTCAGCAATTAGAGCCATTTGGCCTTGGTAATCCTAGGCCTGTATTTACGATGGAAAATATAAAAGTTACTAATTTAAAAACAATCGGTCAGGAAAACAAACATTTGAAGTTTAAAGTCGATAATATTGATTGCATTGGTTTTGGTTTGGGTTATCTATTAAAAAGTCTTACCGATAAAAAGATTGATCTTGCTTTCTCAATCGATGAGAATGTCTGGAACGGTCGAACTAATTTGCAATTAAAAATAGTTGATATTAAATACTAATTTAGATTTAATTCTCAAAAAATATTGGGTCATTTTGTGATATACTTTAGCTATGTCAAACAAACAAACTTCCCAAATTATTTTCGTCTGTGATGATTGCGGTGACGAATTTGCCAAATGGCAAGGCAAGTGCCCGAACTGCGGTGCATGGAATACACTTAAAGAATTCAAAACCCAACGACAAAAAACAAAACCACTAGAAGATTTAGAAGTTGTAAAACTTTCGGAAGTTAAATCAGAAAATTTTCAGCGGATATCTACCTCTTTTATTGAGGTCGATCGCGTATTAGGCGGAGGTTTAGTGCCAGGCTCTTTGATTTTATTGGGTGGTGAACCTGGTATAGGAAAATCAACACTGCTTCTTCAGCTCGCAGAAAAAATGTCTGGCACTTTTTATGTTTCGGGTGAAGAATCTGCCGAACAAATTAAAATGCGCGCTGATCGATTAAAGCTCGGGTCTAAGGAAATAAATTTTATCGCAGAAACAGATGTTGACTCAATTATTTCAACTTTGTTAAAGCAGAAACCATCATTGGTTATTATAGATTCAGTGCAAACAATGTATTCTGAAAATTTTCCCTCGACGGCAGGGAGCATAGTCCAAGTTCGCGAAACAGCATTGCGTTTACAAAAATATGCTAAAGAAAACCATGTGCCAGTTGTTTTGGTCGGTCATGTCACGAAAGATGGGACTGTGGCAGGGCCAAAAACACTAGAGCATATGGTTGATGTTGTTTTATACCTCGAAGGCGAACGGTTCCATGATTTAAGAATTCTTAGAACAACTAAGAATCGATTTGGCGCTACAGATGAGATTGGTATTTTTGAAATTACCGGTCTTGGCCTAAAAGAAGTATCAAATCCTTCAAAAGTTTTTCTTGCAGAGGAGAGCGCGAACTTGCCAGGCTCTGTGATAACGGTTACCGTTGAAGGAACGCGTCCTTTGTTAGTAGAAATTCAAGCTCTGGTTTCGGAGAGTAGCTTTGGTTATCCAAAAAGAACCGCTTCTGGATTTGATCTAAACCGCTTACAATTAATCGTTGCAATTTTAGTGAATCGCGGTGGTTTGAATTTGAATTCCACTGATGTGTATTTAAATGTCGCTGGCGGTTTCCGCTTAAAAGAACCTGCAGCCGATTTGGCTGTCGCAATCGCAATTGCTTCGGCGTACAAAAATAAAAATGTTGAAAAGAATACTGTTTTCTTTGGCGAGCTTGGGCTAGGAGGGGAAGTAAGACCTGTGAATTTTGAAAGCAAAAGACTGAGCGAAGCAAAAAGATTAGGTTATAAGCAAACAATTCAAAACAAATTAATTTCCAAAGTATTAAAGGAAGCTTTTAATGTTTAATATTCCTCAAAGTCAGCAAGATTTATTATTTTTCATCATTATATTAATTTTCTCAATTGGTGTTTTATTTATTACCCGCAAATTACTACGAGTTTCTTTTCCATATTTCTTCCTCGGAATTTTGGGTTTAATTGTAGGGTTAGCTATCGGCTCGCTTGCTGCCCAGACGTTATCTAAATTACCAGGAGATTATGGAAGGTGGCTCCCAATCATTGTGAATGTTTTTATAACTGTTGCTGTTTTGGACTTATTTCTCGCTCAGGCAAAATCTGTAACTCTTTTTATCCATAAATTATTGAGCAAAATAGGCTGGGAAAAAGAAGATAAAAACTTACAAAAAGAAGAAATAATGTTAGACACTTCTATCTTAATTGACGGAAGGATAGAAGAGATCGCACGAGCTGGATTTATCTTAGCTGCGATGGTTGTTCCTCAATTTATTTTAAATGAACTTCAAGCAGTGGCTGACTCAGAGGACCCACTGAAGAGAGCAAAGGGTCGAAAAGGATTGGAAGTCCTAGATCACTTACAGCACGATCAAGAAGTAGATATCAGTATTATCGACGAAATGACGCATGGTAGGGATGCAGTTGATTCAAGGCTTATAAAAATTGCTAAAGCGCATGATGCAAAAATCTTGACTGTAGATTACAATTTAAACCGTGTTGCTAAAATACAAAATGTTAAAGTTTTAAATATAAATGAACTTTCCGAGGCGATAAAACCCATGTTAATACCAGGAGAAAACATTGTTGTTAAAGTCATCCAAGAGGGAAAAGAGTCAAATCAGGGGGTCGGATATCTTGCTGATGGCACAATGATTGTGGTTGAAGGTGGTGATAAGTTTATCGGCAAAGAAGTTGATACAGAAGTGGTGAGAATTTTCCAAACAGTAGCTGGAAAAATGATTTTTGTTCAACCAAAAAAACCGACAAAAGGTTACAGGACAATTCATAAATAAAAAATCTCTAAAGAATTAGCGCAGAGTGCTGAGTATTGTTTGTACTCTCATGTCCAGAACTATCAACTGATTTAAGCGTAAACCAGTATATTTGGCCTGAATCCAAATCATTTACTGTGGTTGATTGGCTTTGAGAAGGATTAGCGTCTACTGTTGCAACAACAATTCCGAGCTGACCCTGTGTTTCTGAGGCATATATTCTTACACTAGTTAGAGCAGAGCTACTTGCATTGGTCCAAGAAATTGTGGCGCTCTCAACACCGCCGGAGACAGAATTGAAGGTCGGACTATCTGGGACAGAAATGCTTTTTTTCACCGTAATATTTATTTTAGCGGATTCGCTTAAGTCTGTTGTAGTTGTGGCGGTGGCAGTAATATTGTGTTTACCGGAGCTCAAACCTGGCGAGCTAATACTGTAAGGCGCTTGTGCAACAGTGCCAATAAAAACGCCATCTATTGCAAAGTCAACTTTTTTTATACCTGCGGCCGAATTTGCTGAAACACTAATTGTGAACTTTCCATCGGTGGTGGCATTATTAATTGGACTAACAAATGATATGGTTGGCTTGCCAGAAAGGCCCATACAGCTTTTTTCCTCTGGCGCATAACTAATATTTATACCAAATCTTTCAGCCGCGGCTCGTACAGGCCCTTCCCAGTTGGAATTATTTGGTACTTCGCTGTGCAAATCAGTATAAGTTCTCTCTTCCGTAAATTGATTCGGGCAATCATCAGTGGCCCGTTTACCGGTAAATTTATCAATTTTAATAGTAACATGGATATCATCTTCCTTCTTTGGCGCTTGCCATGTGGAGAATATATCACTGATAGTCTCTGGCGAATTACTGGTTGGTAATTTGTTTGAAAGTTTATCCACTGTTATATTTTGAATGCCGTCAGGTTTTGTAAATGATTCATTGTCGCCTAAGACGGATTGCATGTATTGACGCCATATTGGAGCAGCAGCCATAGCACCGGCAGCACCGGCTGTCATAGGTTTATTGTCGTTATTTCCAACCCAAACGCCAGTAACAACTGATGGAGTGTAGCCGATAGTCCAAGCATCTTTATATAAAGAAGTCGTCCCGGTTTTAACGGCAACATCAGGTCTGTCTGGAATATACAAGGTTGAACGGGAGCCAAAAACCATTGATCTGGCATCGTTGTCAGATAATATTGAGGAAATTTCATAGGCGATCTGAGGGTCGAGTACTTCTTTTCCTTTGCCGTCTTTAAACTCATCGACAGTTTTTCCTTTTGCATCGACAACCTTCAAAATTGGAGTCATTGGAGCGTGTGTCCCATTATTCCCAAAAGTGCCGTAGGCCGAAGTTAGCTCACTAAGTTTTACTTCACCAGAACCTAGAACGAGAGACAATCCGTACTGATCGGCATTACCCTTTAGTGAAGTTATGCCCATTTCATGGGCGGTTTCCAATGATTTATCAATACCGGCCAAGTACAAGGTCTTAACGGCCGGAATGTTTAAAGAGTTAGAAAGCGCTGTCCTCATACTGACAGGGCCATGTGTGTTTCCGTCGTAGTTTTTAGGAGTGTATCCGCCGCCAAAATCGGTTGTTACATCCCAAAGTGTAAAGGCTGGGTTATATTTATCTTTGAAAGCTGTTGCATAGACAATTGGTTTGAACGACGAGCCTGGCTGTCTGAGTGAATCGGCAACGTTAACTTGACCATCGATGTCATCATTAAAGTAATCGGCAGACCCTACCATGGCTATGATTTGACCGGTTTTTGGGTCAATTGAAACTAATGCGGCATTAGATGCATTAATATTATTAAATCTTTTGCCGGCCGCATCCTGTACGGCTTTTTCTGCCAAAACCTGCTTATCCAAATCTAAAGTAGTTGTTACTTGAAGACCGCCCTCGTTGACCATTTGTTCCCCGTATTTTGTTACCAATTGGTCTTTCACATATTGAACAAAATGCGGAGCAACGATGTATTCTTTTGGTTGGGCGAATTTCATGTTTTTGGCTTCTTCTTTTGCTTTGCCTGCCTGGTCCTTGTCGATGTATTTCATTGAAACCATAGAATCTAAGACAAAATTAACTCTGTTTATTCTGGCGTCAGGATGGGTGCCATATGGTGAAAAATAGGTCGGTCGTTGTGGTAAAGCAGCCAAGGTTGCCGATTCAGCCAAAGTTAGGTCCTTCGCATCCTTGTTGAAATAGACCTTGGAAGCTGCTTGTACGCCGTAAGCATTGTTTCCATATGGAATTTCGTTAAGATACATAGTCAAAATTTGATCTTTGTTATACATCATTTCGATTTCGATTGATAGTATAAGCTCCTTGATTTTACGAGTATAAGATCTTTGAGGGTCCAGCAGGGCGTTTTTTACAAATTGTTGGGTAATAGTCGAGCCGCCCCCTTTATTAACGCCGGTAATTACACCATAAGCAGCTCTTAAAATTGCTTTGAATTCAATTCCATGGTTCTTGTAGAAGCTTTTGTCTTCAGTCGCAACAGTTGCCTGCTTGATTGTTTCGGGTATATCATTCGATTCAATTAAATCTCTCTGGATATCGCCATGGAGCGCGTAGATCGGTTTGTTATTGCGATCAAAAAGCTGGGTTGAGGCAGCAGCTTGGTAATTCTTAATTTTACCTGGCGTTGGCAGATCCTTCGCGTACCAGGCGAATAGTAAGACAATCAAAGCAACAAAAGCGATTAAGACTCTAACGCCATAGAATCTAAATTTTTTCCAAGAAAATTTTTTTCTCTTTGGAAAATTAATAAAAGATCTTTTTTTGATTGGGTTTAATTTCGATAACATTTTTTTAAAATTTAACATATTTACATTTTATCATGTCAAAAAGCAAATTTCTACCTGTCTTTACTTTTAGGCATTTTTTAGGGTAATATAGAAGTAGAATAGGAGAAATACCGATGCTTAAACAAATGTTGAAAAAACAAATTCAAGACGCAATTAAGATATCTTTTTCAAAGGCCGAAATGCCAGGCTTTAGTATTGATGATGCTGATTCTAAATTCGGTGATTATTCGACTAATGCTGCAATGATTCTTGCCAAACAAATAGGGGATAATCCTTTAGAAGTCGCAAAAAAATTAATTGATAATATTGGTCAAGACGGATTAATTGAAACAATGGAAGTCGCCGGTCCGGGGTTTATTAATTTTAGAATACAAGTTTCGTTTTTGAACTCAAAAATTTTGGAAATAATCAAAGCGGGGGATAACTTTGGCAAGAGTGATCTCGGAAAAGATTTAAAAGTTAATGTTGAATTTATTTCCGCCAATCCTACTGGTCCGCTGACACTTGGTAACGGCCGAGGCGGTTTTTTTGGTGATACTTTAGCTAGAGTTTTTGAAGCTTATGGCTCAAAGGTAACGCGTGAATATTATATTAATGATAGAGGGGCACAGATCATTGCCTTGGGTCACTCTGTTCTAAAAGATGACGAAGCGGTCTATAAAGGTTCGTATATCGATGAAATTGCGCCAAGAATTACCGCCAAAACGCCGACCGAAGCTGGCTTTCAAGCTGCGGCAATTTTAACCGAAGAATATATTAAAAAAACGGTTAAGAAAATGGGTATTGACTTTGATCATTTTTTCAGCGAAAAATCTTTATTTGATAACGGTACGGTATTCGCCATGTTGGAACGATTAGGTGAGCTAAGACTAACATATGAAAAAGACGGCGCCTTGTGGCTTAAGACCTCTGATTATGGCGACGACAAAGATCGTGTTCTTGTTACCAAGGAAGGCGAACACACTTACTTTGCGGCGGATATCGCTTACCATTTCGATAAAATACGCCGAGGATACGATTTGTTGATCAACTTTTGGGGCGCCGACCATCATGGCTACGTTGGGCGTATGCAGGCGGCTGTGGAAATTCTTCGTAAGGAAGAAGATTGGAATGGCGAATTGCAAATTGTTATCGCTCAACTTGTTCGGTTAATGAGCGACGGCAAAGAAGTTAAAATGAGTAAGAGAGCTGGAACATATGTCACGCTCGATGAATTGCTTGAAGAAGTCGGTCCTGATGTGACCAGATTTTTCTTTTTAGACCGCTCACTTGATACGCATATGGACTTCGATTTAGACTTGGCCAAAGAAAAATCTCAAAAAAATCCTTGTTTTTACATCCAATACGCTTATGCTAGAATTTCCTCAATCTTAAATAAAATCGACGGTGATTTAGCTCAAGATCTGGCTGAATTAAAGGAAAAGGAAGAATTAGAATTAATTAAAGAATTAATAAAACTGCCTGAATTAGTTAATGAAATTGTCGCTGATATGCAAATCCAGAAATTGACTTTTTATGCCATAAAACTCGCAGAAAGTTTTCATCACTTTTATGAAAACTGTCCGGTCATTAAGGCTGAAGACCCAAAGGTTTCAGCAGCAAGAGTACAATTATTACTCGCTACTAAAATAGTTCTCAAAAATACCTTAGATCTTATTGGAATTTCCGCGCCAGAAAAGATGTAGCTGAAAAATTCCAAATCACAAGCTCCAGATTCCAAATTTATTTTTTTAGAATTGCTGAAAAAATCAGAACTATTCCTGAACTTCTTTCGCTAAATTCGATATTTTAATTTTGTTCTCTTCAAAACAATCAACCATTTTAAGCCAATAAAGTGTTTCTTTTGCTTCTTTTTTAGCAATACTTATTTTGTATTGAAAATCTTTTTTAGTTACAAATTCATTTGCCTCGGAGTAATTTGCACCGATGCTTGTCCCAGATCTGACCAGTTGACTAATTATTGGTCGAGAAACAGAATTCTGTTGAATTTGTTTGCAAAACAAAATAATTTCAACTCCAAAATTAGTTGTTCTTTTTCCCAGATCGAAAACTTTAATATTTTCATCTTTCATCTTATTGGATGTTGGAATTTGATACTTGGAATTTTATATACCGATCTCGTACAGACTTTTACCGGCTGATACCCAAATTTTTTTGGCTTTAACTGAGACTGAGAAATCAGTTAAATCGCCGAGTGTATTTGGCAATGCATATTGGTGAATATAGTTTCCGTTTTTATCATATTCTAAAATTCTTTTTTGCCCGTTATCCAAAATATACAAAGAAGATGCATCACTGTCAGTGTAAATCTTAACTGGTTTTTCAATTCTTGAATAAGGACTTGGCGTATCTTTTAGTGAAAAGTCTACTGCTTTTCCTCTTTGCAACATCAGTACGTCGCCGTTATCTTGTAAAACGTAAACCGAACCATCTATGGCAATTGATTTACTGCCTTTTATATCGACACTCTTTGTGGTTAAGTAGGCGGTGCCGGATTGTGCCACGCTTGAAACAAAAGCGTGCTTATAAATCTGACCGATTACACTATCAAGCAGGTAGAAGTTGCCGTTGTATACAGTACCGGCATTGGTCGATTCCCAATTACCACTAGAAGGGGCAGAAAGCGTAGTCTTGGAATTTGTTGTGTCAAAATTATAAACTTTTTGACTAGACGTATAAATTAAAATATCGGTTCCGTAAACAGCGCCAAATTGAAAGTCGCCGTTATTCTTCGGGATTGAAGAAACTTTAACCGGTTTTCCGCCCGAAATTAAAGCGCTATAAATATCGCCATCGGAAATTAAGTAAGCCTTGCTTCCGACAACAAATGATCCGGAAATAGATTGGTCTATAGATAGTATCGGACTAATATCAGAAAGTCTTGTCGTTGCGCTAAGAGTATCAATTAAACCATAACAATCGCTCACAACTTTTTGTGCATTACCGCCGACGACCGCTACGTTTGTAATCGGACTGGCTTGCGTAATTGCAGTGGCGCAAAGTTGCTTTGCTTTTTCATTATCTTTATTCGCCGATGCGGTTTTTGCCTGGGACGAAGAATCTTCTGCTGATCTTAAAGTTTGTTGAGCTTCATTTAGATCAACCTTAGAACCGCTATATCTATTTTTAATAGTGAAACCGATTGTAGTTAAAATCACAAGAGCGACAACAATTAAAAAATACGGTCTAAGCTTTTTGTCTTGGCCTGTTTTAATGACAAAAGAAACAAAAGCGCTCAAATATTTTGATGCATTGGCGGAGTAGCTATTTAGACGATTATCTTTTTCTTTTTGTTGTTCTTGATAATAATGAACCTCTAGTTCCGGTGAGTACTTAATCTCTTCATCTTTTAGAAGATTATCCTCAGGTTTGTTTTCAATAAATTCTTTTTCAAACAAATCTTTTTTTTGAACTATTTGATTAGTCTGTTTTTTTTCATGAAGAGTTTTTAAATAATTTTTAGTAAATTCCAGTGACTTGTCTGATGCTTTTTTGGTTTCTTTAGAAAAAGCCTTGATAATTGGAAAAATCATTCCTTGCCAGGCCCTTTGCGCTCCTGCCCAGACCGATTCCAATGGTTTGTCTAAATATATAGTACTATTATCAATGCTGACCGGTTGCTTTGCTAGTTCCTCAGTGGTTAATAATTGAATCAATAATGCGTTTACAGTATTTACTCTTTTTTTCTTCAAAATCTTCGCTAAATACATGACGGCTTCGTTTGGATTGTTCATAGTAATAATCTGGCGCAGGTTTTCAGCATCAATTTGGTTGTAAAGCTCAGGATTAGCGATCAAGATTTTGTCTTTACTTTTTAGCTCGCCCGAAGTGATATTAGTAAAGGTTTTTAAGGGATGTGGTTCGCCACCTTGGGCTAAATCTTCTGTTAGATTTTCCATCTTGCCATCGCGAAACACGTAAGCGTTGGCACGTCCGGTTTGGGCAATATGCATTTTATTTTCAACAATAACGCCTAAGATGGCATTAATATTGCCGATCCAGTCAGTTTCACCATTTTGCGTAATTTGCGCTAGAGTTTCATTTACTTTTTTAAGCGAATCTTCAAAATTGATTAGATCGGAAGTACTTCCACCTTGATAATATGAGTTTGCAAATGTATTTATTATAGTTTGGCCAATTTGTGCCGTAGTAAACCATTGAGTTAAAATTTCCGTCATCGAAAAAATTTCGCCCATCTGAGTTTTTGCAAGGTTGGCATTGGCTTTGAGTTGAGTATTCAAAAACCGGTCGGGCAGCTTTTCCGTCGTTACAAGTCTGGCGTATTGAATTTCATAATCCATTATTAAACATCCTAAATCCTTTTCGAACTTACTGAACGAAGTGTGAACTTTTTTTTGAATAAAATGTTCAATAAATTCTTCTTAATTTAATGTATCAAAAATTGCTCTAAACTTCCAGAGCGGAGGAACTTTATTTTCGATCATCTGAAAAAAGTTGTCTGAAAAGTGAGTGATATTTTTAATTTTTGATCAATTATAATTTATATTGTTATTATCCAGCTCGGAAAGGAGCCTGGTTTTTTAGGTATTAAAAAGGCGTACACATATTATATAGTACGCCGTTTTGTCGTTGCTCAACTTACGTCGAGCAGTTAGTTACTCAATCTTGGGCTCGGCACTCTCTTTAGAGATGAGCGCCTGGACCAATTCGGGGTTTTCAGCAGCAAGCTCCTGAACTTTCTCGATAAGTCCAGCAGTGTCACCTGCTTTGACTCTCCTAATCAGTCCACCAAGCATGTCGCCGATCTGGCCGACCGGAGACTCGCCGTCACCGGCGATTACACCCTCGAGAAGTTTCATGGCACCAAGACCGCCATAGAAACTCTTGTTGATCTTACCCAAGGTTTCGGTATCGCCGAAAACCTGGATGTGAGCCGAAGACATGCTCGCTCCATATGCTTTGGCTCCTTCGACGCCAATAGCTTCAAGGACGCGGAGCGTGGCCAGAGTTGTTTCCAGTTCGATGGAGACCTTCTCGTGCTCACTCTTAGCGGACAATTCCTGCTGCAAAACGTCAACGCGGGCCTTTTCGACCTCGTTCTGACGCTTCGCGTCAACTGCTACTTGCTCTGCAGAGACGTTGACGGGAACCATCATGACTGCTTGTTCTCCAGTGGCTTCCATGACTTTCGCATCTTTGCGAGCTTCAGCTTCGACTCTGATGGCTTCTGCATTCTTAGTCGCAGCGTTCCGCTCTGCGTCGGCTTGCTTTTCGACCTGGTATGCGGCAATGTCTGCCTGCATATTCCGGTCTGTTTTCTGAACCTCGGCGTCCTGCATTGCCGCGATAACCTTGACTTGCTTATCGCGTTCAGCAGTTGCTACTTCTTGAACAGTAATGACGCCTTGGTTCTCTTTCTCTCGCGCTTGCTCTGCTGTCAACTTCAGCGCTTCAGCGTCCGCTCGCTCTTTTTCGGCCGCGGCAATAGCAATCTGCTTCCTGCGATTGGCCACTTCGACCGTTTTCTCCAGCTCGACGCTGGCAGTTTTGGCTGCTTGGTCGGCGCCGATTTGCGCCAACTGAACCTCGCGAACCTTTTCAGCTTCCTTCAGACCGACGTTCTGCTCAGCAAGAATCTGTGCTTCTTTCGTCTGCTGCGTCTGCTGGGCAGAGTATACCTCGGCCTCCCGAAGTTGCTCGGCCTGTGTCTTCTTGATATTGGCGTCGCGTTCGGCGTCGGCCTTATTCTGCAGATACTCTTGCTCAGCCACTTTTGTACGAGTTAAAGTGTCCTGCTCAGCAATTTGCTGTTCGGCAGTACGTCTGAACTGGTTTTCAGCGACTTTAGCCTGACTAGTGATGTCGGCGATTCGCTTGCGTCCTTCCGCATCGAAGACGTTATCTTCTTTGAGGAAGTTGATCGGCGTTTGGTCCAGACTGGAAATTGTTACTGTCTCCAGTGTGAAACCGTTGTGTTTGAGGTCTGAAGAAACTGCAGTAGCGACGCTCTGAGCGAAAGTCGCTTTGTCACTATTGAGTTCCTCAAGAGTTGACTTTGCCGCAACTGACCGGATGGCAGAAACCAGCTTTTCCATCATCATACCGGTAAGATTATGCTCGTCGACAGATCTTTCGCCTAATGATCGGGCTGCTTGCGTGATATCTTCATCATTAGCCTGAACCTTTATATAGAATTCAGCCTTGATGTCAGCTCGCAGCTTATCGCCAGTAATCAGCGCATCATTCGCTTGGCGCATGACTTCAAGTTTGAAGGTACGAAGCGGCACCCAGATCAGTGTATGTACAACCGGAATAACGAGCGAGCCGCCGTCCATGATGACTTTAGCTTTGCCCATACCGGTTCTCACATAGGCTTTTTCTGCCGACGCTTTGACATACAGCTTGGTAATAATGACCACCAAGCTGCCGACGGCGAATAAGATTCCGCCGAGGACTGAAAACACCAGACGAGCGCCTGTCGGTACTTCTACGGGCGCAAACCATGGTCCGAAAATCATGACCATGCCAATTAATAGCATCACTACTCCGATTCCCACGTACGTTCCTCCTGTTTTTTGTTTTTTCTTTCGGTACTGCCTTGCCTAGGTTATAGGTCAAGCTTTGACACAACGTAACGAGACTCTTCTTTTTCGTACTCGACAACCACAATCTCTTCGCCTGATTGAATCTGGCCTTCGATTGTTCTGGCGTCTACCACATGAAGGTTAAGATGACTGTCTCTGACAATTACTCGTCCTCCATTGGTGCTGATCGTGTATTCTGCCGTCCCTGCCCTGCCAACCAAGTCGTAAGGCGTTATCTTAGTGGTCTCTAGTGAAGGCATGAATCTTGCCACTAAGTTAGCCAGACGACCGGTAAGAATCAACGACAGTATTGCCGCCGCTGACAAAGAAAACCAGAAGTAAGCAACCGGTGGCAATCCCATCTTTTCAAAAACCAAGTTAGACGAAAGTCCCAGCATTCCAAAAAGGAAGAGGACTAAGGTTACAATCACAGAGATTGGAACCTTTCCGACGCCAAACAAGGTCAAGGCCTTCAGTAGACTGCCGTCATGATCATGAGCGCCGGTTTCGTGCAAAAAGCTGTGATCAGCTCCTGCATCGGCGTCAGCATCGATGCCAGCATCTGTATCTGCGTCCATACCTACGTCTGCATCTAAATCTGCCTCCGCGCCGCCCATCTCGTGGCCAATGCCAGTTACGGCCGTGATCAACAAGATAAGAAACGCAGTGACAATCGAAATAACAAACAGTAGATTGTACCAGATTAACAGTTCTGCCGCATGCATTTTGTTCACCTCCTTTAGTTGTTAAAGTAGGGCCTTGTTAGGCCAAATTGATACGTTGAGATTCTACCAGAAATAGAATAACCTGTCAATACGTTATTATAAGAGAGGACATAGAAGGCACTTTTTTTTGAGATCGATAAGCCTTTGAGTTTTGTAGTAGAATATTAAGTTGTAATTGGTCGGGGATATCAGATTCGAACTGCTGGCCTCACGCACCCCGCACATTTATAAATGGCTCTACTTGCCAACCTTAATTGGTCTTTAAGAAACCAATTTGGGTGTCTTGCTTCGACTACCAAGGCAGCCGAAGACGCAGATTCCCGTTGTATATAATGTTAAGCCAATTATCGGCGACAAGTAGCGCCACATTCATTATATCAAAAAAGGAGGAGAATTTAAAATAAAAGTAATTTAAACAATGGCTGACTGTCCGGTAATGAGAGTAAAGAAAAAACCAACCACTTTATTCATTATAAAAGGAATAATCGGGATCATAGGCGAAAGCAAGATAACGGCGAGTAATATATAAGTTCCATATTGCTCAAAAAAATTATAAATATCTTCAGGTAAAAAAATACTGAGTATCTTTGATCCGTCAAGCGGGGGAATAGGAAGAAAGTTAAAAATCATTAAAACTAAGTTATAGAAGACAAAGATAATCAAAAAAGAATTCGCTAAATCGGGCAAATTGGCAAATCTATAAATTAAGCCAAAAATTGTCGCTAGCGCCAAGTTGCTGACTGGTCCGGCGAGTGATACGGTCAAATTGTCAATTTTAGGATTAGCAAAGTTTTGTGGATTCACCATGACAGGTTTTCCCCAGCCAAACCCCGCTAAAAGAAGGAAAATAGTGCCAAATAGGTCCAAATGGGCAATCGGATTTAAAGTAAGCCGTCCCATTCTTCTTGGGGTATCGTCGCCTAAACTGTCCGCAACAAAAGCATGTGTAAATTCATGAACCGTAAAACCAATCAAAATAGTGATGGCGACAAAAAAGAATGTTATTGGCGAATTAAATAGGGAAAAAAGCAACATATTGATTTATTCTCAGTTATTTGATATACTTTATTAAGTTAAGAAAAGCTGAACTACGATCAGTATATCTTACGAGATTGTATATAGCAATATTTTTATTTCTGAAGAAAAACTATAGGTAAACAAAGTTTATCGCTGAAATTTCACGGAAGGAAATTATGAAAACCATTTTAGATGAAAAATTAAATAGCGTTTGCTACCTTTGTGGCAAAACTGTAACGACTGGTAACAATGTGCCTCATTCGCAGCATAAAACCAGACGTTTTATTCGTCCTAATATTCAAAAAACTAGAGGCATGATTATCTGTACAAAATGCCTTCGTACTATAAATAAGTATTCAGTCGCTTAAGTTCTGAAATATAAACAAAACAGGAGCCATTTAGGCTCTGTTTTGTTGCTTTTTAGAACAAAAGTTTAAGCGGTTGGTTCTGTGCTCTGTTCGTCTTTTCGCTTGGAAAAGCAATCTGCGCACAAAACATCGTTAGGGTCTCTTGGTTCGAAAGGCACTTCACCTTGTTTGCCACATTCTTTGCAGGTAATCGCAAACATTTCGCGATTAACTTTCTTGTCTTTCATTTGTTTGCGGCAATCAGGGCAACGGCTTGGAGAGTTCTGAAGACCTTTGTCAGCATAAAATTTTTGCTCACCGGCAGACCATGCGAAATCTTTTCCGCAATCTTTACAGGTGAGTGTTTTGTCTTGAAAATCCATTTTTAAATAATTCCTTAAATTCCGTTTTAAACTAATAAGCATCGACCTGCTCGACTCCATTCTAGGCGTATTGAAAAACTTTGTCAAAGTATCCATAAAATGTTAGCTTGAAAGTATGCAAAATATGAACATAAACCTTACGTCTCAGTCTATTATAATTATCGGAGAGGTAGAGTCGGAAGTTTTAAAAGCAAATTTTAAAGTTTCCGACCAAGATTTTTTTGAAATTTCTGACGATTACTCAATCGCGCATATAAAAGAACTGTTGCATTTTATTAATTTAAAACCGTTTAACAGTGAAAGAAAATTGGCCGTTGTCTCAAGAATAGAGAATTTAAACACTCAATCGGCAAACGCGCTTTTGAAAACGTTGGAAGAACCGCCGTCATATGCAACAATTATTTTAACGACACTTAATGAGCAAAAAATAATTCCGACAATCAGCTCGAGATGCAGCAAAATAAGGTTAGGTTTTAAAAGTAATTTTGAAAAGACGGAAAATTATTTAGACCCTGATGCATTAAAAAAAATGACCGTGGCTAAGAAATTTCAATGGGCTGCCAAGGTAGCGGAAACCGATGAAACAGAGAAGATTATCTTACTTTGGCAAGAATTTTACCGCGAGAGGATGCACAGCGGCGAGGATGTTTTAGTCATTTTAGGCCGTCTGAACCATGCAAAGGATTTACTTCAGACGAATATTTCTGTAAAATTAGTATTAGAAAGTCTTACATTAAGTTTTTAGCAAAAAATATTCATGTAGTCAAGCAAGCTTGTGCTGAATTTTTAGGGAAAATATGAGAATTAAAATTCCAACAACTGGCCAACTTGGAAATGTGGCAGGGGACTATAAAATTGGTCAAGAGTTAGTAATCGAAGCCGACGGCATTATGGAGCCGGCGATTGTTTTGTGCGAGATAGATTGTTCCAAATTAGTGCAAGAACAAAAAACGATCAATGTAATAAGAGAATTTACCGATCAAGATAAAGCCACTAAAAAACAGTTAAAAACTCAAGCAGTGTCATTTTTAGAGAAAGCGAGGAGTAAAGTTTTTCGTCATGGTTTAGACATGAAGATTTTGGATGCAGATTTATCGTTCGATCAAAAGAAGTTAACATTATATTTTTCAGCGGATGGCCGCATAGATTTCCGTGCCTTAGTTGCCGACATGGTTGGTGACTTTAATAAGTTAATTCGCTTGCAGCAAGTTGGGCCAAGGGAAGAGACGAAATTATTTGGCGGATTTGGTAAATGCGGCAGGCAGCTTTGCTGCGCTAGTTTCTTAAATAACTTAGATAATGTTACGCTAGATATGGCTGAGGTTCAGGACGCCGGTTCGGTAAAATCACCTAAATTAGCCGGCTGCTGTGGTAAATTAATGTGTTGTCTTTCTTATGAAGCAAATCTTTATAAAGACGAAAAAGCGAAATTACCAAAAGTTGGAAGCTTCTTTAAATCAAAGGATGGCGAAGGTAAAGTTTTGAGCCAGAATGTTTTAGAAGGAAGATTAACGCTCGAAACCAAAGATGGTAAAAGAATTGAGGTGACAGTATGAAAATTTTCAGAGGAGTAAAATGATCTGGAATGCTGTTGTCATCGGCGCAATTATTTTAGCTTTAGTTATTTTAATTAGGAAACTTCCGTTAGCTTTTGAAATGCAAAAGAAAGAAAATCCGGAGCTTTCTGAAAAAGAAATGACTGTTTATGGCTTGTTAGCTCAGGCCGACGATGCATTCGATCGCAAGTCTTTTATTGAAGCGGAGGAATTATATGTTAAAGCGGCAGCCAATTCACCTCAAGATGTTCATATTTTCAACCGTTTAGGTATAATTTATTTAGAACAAAATAATTTTTATGATGCAAAAGAAGCTTTCCGTCAAACAGTCAAGCTTGAAGAAAAAAAAGCTTCACACAGTGTAAACTTAGGCTTAGCTTATTTGGGATTGAAAGATTATTTTAAAGCTTCCCAAGCCTTTGATCAGGCTTTAGTCTTAGATCCTGGCAATAAGAAATATCAAGAATTTTTACAAAAAGCGAAAGATTTACAAGAAAAAGAAAGCAAGAAGAAATAGTGCGTTTTTGACTTAAGCCGGCGTAGCTCAGTGGTAGAGCAGCTGTTTTGTAAACAGCAGGTCGGGGGTTCGAACCCTCTCGCCGGCTCCAGCCAAAAATGCATTTCCGATTATTTTATCAAATATCACACATTTTTGTCATTCCGGACAGGCTGCAAACCTGATCCGGAATCTAGTTTTATCTTTATCTGTTAATTATTATCCCTAACCTGTTATACCCTTGACAAATGGGCTATTTTGTGGTATAGTAACCTAGTTCTCAATCTTGAGGACATTTGTACCTTTTAGGAGGTTTTGAAAATGAGTCAGGAAATCGGTAACACTAGAATTCCATACCCTCCGCTGAAGAAGATTTCGTTCTTCGACCCTTTCAACCCGGCAGGCCTTGCCCTCGAGCCGTCAGATTTCAAAGGAATCGAGGATAGGCCGGCAGAAGCAATGAAGGAATTGCATCTGCGGGAAGCCGCTGCAATGAATCTTCCGACAGTCACCCGTGAAAACGGCGTTGACAGTGGGCGTCAGATCATGCGCAGCACGTACATCACCAGCGAGACTCTGGTTAAGATGCTCGAGGACGGTGAGTGGTTCTGTCTGTTCGTCAAGTCAGGTAAAGACAGATATAAACTCGAGTTCGTCGAGGGTACTTCGTCTGAAGACAAACCTGGCCTTCTAACGCCCGGAGAGTTCAAGATGGTGCTTCGCGCGATCAAACGGGCAGAGTCGTTCTTCGTTCGATGTACTTGGCTCAATCCTGAGCCTGACGGATCGATTGAAGGCAACATGATTCTCCAACCCGATCACGGCAATCCTGCCCCACCATCCAGGTGGATCGATCTAGTGTTCGTCCAGCAGGACGGCATCTGGGTTATCGATGAGGAAGCGCCTCGTCGGGCAAGAGAAGAAGCGGCACAAGTCGCTCAATAATATCTCCCGCAAGGGAATAATTCGACCAGCCCCGCACGTACTAAAGTGTGGGGCTGTTTTGTATCAATTTAAGCTTTTTTTCGGTACTATATATTTGTAATGGAAATTAAACGTGATTATTATCTGCGTTTGGCAGATGAAAAAAAACTAAAAGAATTGGCCAAAACCGATCCGACCCTTGTTTTTTCAGGCCAATCTCCTCAATTTATACCCGAACATTTAGCCATTATTGGAATCGATTATCATCCTGATGTCATGGGATCTGGCTATATAAAGAACAAATGGGCTGATTTTATTGTTGAAGAAATTTCTACTGATTTTGAAATTATCAGTATTGAAGACGTACCAGAAAATCATCCAAGTAGACAGAATCTACAAAGTCCAAAAAGCGAAGCCGATTTAGTCAAACAAGGCATGCCTACAATAGAAGCAGTGGAGCGTTTGGCGGAAAACTTAAAAATTAGCGAACTTCAAATTAGTTATGCCGGAATGAAGGATTCGGAAGCAATCACGGCGCAAAAGATTACTATCGATGGTCTCACGCCGGATAAATTGCAAAATATTTCAGTCCCAAATCTTTTTTTAAAAAATATACACGAGCGAAGGGGGATAGAGAAAGTTGGAAATTTATACGGTAACAGATTTACAATTTTGGTTAGAACTCAACCCCAGGATTTGGCAAAACTTGAACAAAAAGTAAATATTTTAAACAAAGAAGGGTTTTATAATTTTTATTCTCTTCAGCGTTTTGGTGGAGCGAGGCTAAATTCACATAAAACTGGCGGAAGAATTCTTAGAGGTGAGCACGAAGACGCTGTCAAAATGCTTTTAGTTGGCACAAATAGCCACGAAATGCCTGTGCTACAAAATTTAAGGAATGAAGCAGCTACCTATTGGGGTAATTGGGCAAAAATGTATGAAATTTTTTCTCAATTTCCGTATTTTCTATATTATGAGCTGTTGTTTCTAGGCAGTCTAAAAGCCAATTCCGATTTTTCAATGGCTTTAAAAGCGGTGCCGTATGAAACGAAGATGTGTGTTTACGGTTATTTTAGCTATTGGTTTAATAAATTATTATCCAAAAAAATTGCCGAAGGCAATGTGCCACAAGAATTACCATTACTTCGGGATTTTCGGGAAAGTATTGAGCCTTATAAAGGACTTATCCCCGAAGACCAATTAAGCAAAATTAAATTTAATCAACCAGGCTTCGAATTTCTGAAATTGAACAAACCATTAAGTGTTCCGGCAAAGATTGTTCCAAAAATCTGGCACGTCTATGAAATACCTACTGGCTGTGTTTTTCATTTTGATTTAAAAAAAGGAGCCTATGCGACAACAATGCTGGCGGAATTTTTTCATTTACATCAAGGAAAGCCGGTGCCTGAGTGGGTAAATCAATCAGAATTTGATACGAGGGCGCTGGTAGGTTATCGGCCAATTGCAGAGACAATTGCTAAATTTCCGAAGGTAGAAAACGAAGGAGACCTAATCGGTTTTGTTGAATGAAATAGTTTTGTTACATGAGGTTGAAATTAGAAGAGTTTTAGTGTAAAATCGAATTATTGCCGGATTGGCGGAGTAGGTCAGATGGATTTGCTGTCTGTACTATACACAGGTATAATAGAAACATGAATACCAAGGAAAAAGGTGACAGAGCAATTGGTCAAGCCATTAGCCATTACATTTCCCAAAATTATGAAGTATGTTTGCCAATCGGTGATAAAAGATCGTATGATCTGGTTGTTGAAAAAGGCGGAAGTCTAAAAAGAGTTCAAGTAAAGTTCGCTGGTTATTATCCAAATAAGGACCAATGCTTGGTCGGGCTGAGAATTACGGGCGGTAATCAGTCTTATCATTATGCGAAAAAGTATGAAAAAGATGATTTTGACGAGTTGTTTATATATACGGAAAGGGGAGCAAAATATCAGATACCATGGGAATGCGTGAAAGCGAGAAGTGAAATATCGATCGAAAATAAGAAATACGACGAGTATAAAATAAGCCAGGATACCAAAGTGGTCAACTGGGGGAGACTGTAAATCTCTTGCCCTTGCGGCTTCGTAGGTTCGAATCCTACTCCTGGCACCAAATACAAATCAGTGTAGATTAGTCCGGATAGTTACTGGTTGGCATTAGTAAAAACAAAATTTTGATGCCCGGATAGCTCAGTGGTAGAGCAACTCCATGGTAAGGAGTAGGTCGTCGGTTCAAATCCGATTCCGGGCTCCAGTTAATTAAATTAAAGGAAATAAAATGGCCAAATCAAAAACATTAGCATTTCAATTTGAATGCAGTGAATGCAAAGCAAGAAATTATGTAACTTCGAAAAATCCAATTGAAAATAAAGAAAAGTTGGAACTTTCAAAGTTTTGTAATAAATGTCGCAAGCACACTCCGCATAAAGAAGTGAAAATTTCTAAAGCGAAAAAATAATTAGAGCTTGATCTTTGAAGAGATTAAGCAAAGTTTGTTTTAGATAAGCAAAAATATAAATTCGCCGGCTCGTGGATTTTTGGGTTTCTTTTAAATTGAGTTTTGTGCTGGGAGCTTAGTTAAATGGTATAATGCTGGTCTCCAAAACCAGCGTCGTAGGTTCGATTCCTACAGCTCCTGCCACGAAGCTCAATTTTTAGTACAAAGTGAATTAAGGGTTCGGAAATTGCAACGCAATTTTGCAACTTTCCTTCCTCTCCTGCCAACAAGCTCTATTTTTGCGTAATTAAATGGTATAATGCTGGTCTGCGTGCCAAGAAAAATTTCTTGGCAAAACCAGCGTCGTAGGTTCGCCTTTAGGCATGCTTCCTGCGTGCCTAAAGGCAGCTCCTGCCAGAAAAAAATAGTCGCTTATAGAGCGATTATTTTTTGTATAGGGCAAAACTAGGATCGAACTAATATTTTCATTCGATTGTAAGGAATACTAGTTTGATTGAGAGGAGACCGCAGGAGTCGATTTGCGCTTGGAGAGATCCATGAAATAAAAACCACTAGTAGGTCTTTCTGGGGCTTAAACTTAAATGGTTTGTAGTAATTTTGCATGTTCGGAGATAGCATATTCCTCCTTAATTTATTACTAACTATACTTTAATTTTATTATATTAGTGGCTGATTGCCAAGAATTTTAGCAAGGGCAAAATAGGCAGCAAATTGTCTAATAAACACTAAATTATAAATGCGCGACCGTATTATTTACAAAACCTACAAAGATAGTAAAATAGTTGTTGTAAGAGTAATAAACTAAAGGAAAAGCTTTAGAAGTTTAATTTCTTCTTGCATGTAATCCCTTTAATCGATTAGGAGCAAAATGAAATCTTTAATCGTTTATGATTCTGCCTTCGGCAATACCAAGCTTATTGCTGAAAAAATCGCCGTAATAATAGATGCGAAGATAGTCCAGGCGAGAGTCTTCAAAAAGTCAGATTTGGAAGGGATAGAACTGCTTATTGTTGGCAGCCCAATTCGTGGTTGGCGACCAAGTGACAACACAGCTGCTTTTTTAGACTCTTTAAACGAAAAAGATTTGGACGGAATAAAAGCGACGTCTTTTGACACTAGAGTCAAGCTTTTCATTCATGGCGATGCGATGGGGAAAATGGCCAATTCGCTACGAAGCGCCGGGGCAGAAATTTTTGTCGAGCCAATGCCCTTCTATGTTGCAGGGCCACAGCAGTCACCACATTTACTGGACGACGAGCTAGAAAAAGCGATAGAATGGGCAAGAGCAATCAAAGCAAAAGTCTAATAACATGAGGAAAAATACCTGCTCAAATTATTGCTGACCAGTTACATTTAGTGCAGCCTGAGGTAGCGGCAATTATCTACACCCTTCTTGAGCTTTCAGTGGGACTATTTTCGATTATGTTAATATATTTTGCTTTAAGGCTAAAAAGTAATGGAGAGAAATAAAAATGAAAAAACTTAATTTTAGATCAGGATTTGCATTATTTACCTCAATAGCGACAATATTGACTTTTATTATCGCTTATTACACACCTCCGTTATCCGGGCCTTTTTGTAGGGCTGCAAGTTGTTTTCAATATCCTTATCTTGACATTGCTTCAAGATTTCCAAGAGATTATTATTGGCTGATCCCTGCAATGGTTGTCATTTTTGCTTATTTGATTTTGATGATCATTTTGGGAAATCGGACCGAAGAAAAAAAGAAATTATACGGGCAAATTACTGTTATCTTTGCATCCATGTCAGCGGCGATTTTTTTCGTAACTTATTTTACTCAACTAGCGGTTATCCAGCCAAGTGTTTTAAAGGGTGAGGCAGATGGTGTTTCTTTGTTGACACAGTTTAACCCCCACGGACTATTTATCGCATTGGAAGAATTAGGCTTTTTGCTCATGACTATCTCTTTTCTTTTTGGTGGATTGGCTATGACAGCCCGGACGAAATTAGAAAAATGGGTTAAGGGAATATTCATTGGAAGTTTTGTTCTAACCGTACTTTCATTAGTTGTTATCTTAGCAACAATGGGGCTGGATAGAGAATATTACTTTGAGATTGCAGCTTATACCTTTACCTGGTTAACCTTAATAGTTAATGGGTTTCTATTGTTTAAACTTTTTAACAGGGGAGACCGATAAATTTATGAAACACTTATCTATTTTGCATATAGGTTCATCCAAGATTAAATGTTCAGAAGTTGGTATTGATAATTTCATGAAATGAAAAGGAGATAAAGTGAAGCATTTGTTAAAAAAAAGAAAGGTTTATATGTGGATAGGAATAGTTATTTTAATAGGGATCTTTTCGATTATCTATTTTGTTTTTCGTTCGGAAATGAATAATGCTACTGCCAAGCAAAAAGCTATTCCGTCAAAAGTATTTGCCTCAAAATTCGGCGACATTGAGTATCTACTAAAAGGCGAGGGGCCGACTATTTTGATTTCACACGGAGTTACTGGGGGCATTGATCAGGGGATAGGGCTGTCGAGTGCATATATCGAACAAAATTATCGTTTTCTTTATATTTCAAGATTCGGATATTTAAAGTCATCCATGCCCAGAGACGCTTCAGTAAAAATGCAAGCGGAAGCTTATAGTGAACTTTTGGACTATCTTGGAATTAAAAAAGTATTTATCGTCGGAAATTCAGCTGGCGGTCCTTCGGCGATGAATTTTGCCGTAGATTATCCGGAGAAATGCGAGGGATTAATACTAATCTCATCAGTTGTGCCGATTTCTGCCACCACGACAAAAGTTTCCTCTCCGCCGGATATTGTTTTCAAATCCGATTTTATTTACTGGTTGACGACGAAGATCGCTGGAAAAAGTCTGATGAAGATGTTTGTTCCGTCGGCCATAATCACCAAGATGAACAAGTCGGAAATTGAAACGGTAAAAAACAATATTTTTGCGGCCTCGTTTCCAATATCAAGGAGGAGTGAAGGGGTTATTTTTGACAATAAGATCTCAACTCCCTCGATTGAAGCCAAGTCCTTTGAATTTGAACGCATAAAATTGCCGACTTTGATCGTTCACGCTGTTGACGATCCCGCTCCGCCATATGAAGGTGCAAAGAAAATTTCCGGTATAATTCCTGACGTGGGATTATTTTCCATACCGGATGGCGGTCATCTACTTCTCGGACACGAGGAAGAGGTCAAAAATGCAATTTCTAAATTTATTATTAAAATAGACGGCAATTCGAGAGGAGCTTTCCGAACAAAGGGTTTAGTAATATGATGAAAAATCTAAAACTAAACAAAATTCTATGGGGCATGGCATCTATTTTATCAGTAACTGTTTCTGTTGTCGGTCTGCTCCGGCCATACATGTATAACAGTGTCGAGCCAGCCAATTTGATTCCCGGAACGCTTGCACAAGATTTTATGACTATTCCCGCGGGACTTATTCTTCTGTTCTTGGCATTCAAAACCGAACAAGATGAATACAAAAAACAAATTATTGCTATAGGGCTTACTGCCTATCTTTTCTACGGATATGGTCTCTATGTTATTGGTCAGGTGTTCACTCCTTTATATATTGTCTATATGGCTATTTTCACAATATCTTTTTATTCTTTAGTTTTTGGACTTATTAATATTGAGAAAGAAAAGCTAAATAAACTATCTTTGTCCGATAGACTTAGAAAAGTATCGGTTGTTTTTTCTTTTCTTCAGCCACTTGTGTTTTATCCACTTTGGATAATGATGTTGCTGACGCAAATTAATAATGGTAAACGTGTCGATTTTATATCCGTATTTGTTATTGATTTATGTTTTGTCATGCCGGCATTCATAATCACGGCAATATTGGCGAAGAGAAAAAATCCGTTTAGTTATTTCATCTTGCCTGCCCTAAACATAATGGCTTTTGTTGAACTTGCTCCATTGGGTGTGGGAGAGCTAATCAAACCAAAGTATAATCTGACTGTTGATCCATTTTTCCTAATTTTGTTTAGTATTTTATCGTTATTATTTTTGCTCTTAGGCATACTTGATCTTAGGAATCTCAAATCGGGCAAATGAAAGAGAACCGTGAGGGCAAAAATATAAAAATTTTATAGGAAGATATGTTATGAAAAGGTTTTATTATTTTGGAATCATCGCATCATTAATTTATATTTTCGCTGTGATATTAGGCGGTTTTTTGTGGACAGGTTATAGTCATATCTCCCAAGCTATCAGTGAACTTACTATGACACTTGCACCAAATTAAATCATAATGCAGCCGCTCTTTTGGATGTATAACATATTTCTTGCTGCATTCAGTCTCGGTTTTTTTGTTTGGGGCAAAAATAAGCTTATTAAATCGTCGGCAGCTTTCTTGCTCCTGTGTGCATTATCGGGAATATTAATGTACTTCTTCCCGCAAGATCCCATAAATATTACTCTTACATTTAAAGGCCTAATACATTTCTTTTTGGCTGGAATGGCCGCAATAACCACTTTGTTGGCAGTTTTTCTCTCCGCTTTTGGTTTTGGTAAAATGGATGGCTACAAAAATTTAAAAGTTATCTCAGTCATCCTGGGGCTAATAATCTTTATTTCAGGTCCACTAACTGCAATTGGGCCTACAAAATTTCCGGCATATTTTGGAATTGCTGAGAGGATTACAATCGGTGCCTTTATTTTGTGGTTATTTCTAATCTCCTTAGTGTTATTCATAAAAAGTAAAAAGAGTCTGAAGAAATAGATAGATTTTTTTCAAGATTTCTAGATAAAGTTTCTGATTTAGTTGTTGCATTCTGCCAACTAGAAGAGCACGATAAAATTCGTGTTTTTTTAGACCATGCATTTTATTTAAAATAATGATATATTAATATTGTAGTAACAAATGTTCTCCTCAAAGGAGGGGAGAGCGATTTTGGCTTAATATTCGCTTAAATTAGTCAGGGCTTCGTCCTGTCGCGTAATTTTTCAAGACCTTTTTTGAAAAATATGGAACAAAAAAACAAAACAATTTTAGATATCTTATTAAGCTCGAACCGAATAACTGATACAGAGGCCTCTCAGATTCCGGCTGATTTTACGAACGAAAAAATTGAAGAAAAGCTACGAAAGCAAAAAATGGTTAGTTCGGAAGATATCGCTAAGGCCTATGCAGTTTTATACGATTTGCCAATCATGCGTTTGGAAAATTATTTAATTAAGCCGGACGCGTTAAAATTAATTCCAAAGGATTTGGCTCAAAAATATAAAGTCGTTGTTTTTGAAAAAGATGACAGCCGAGTAAAAATGGCTTTTGGATTACCAGCACACCTGAAAAGTAATCCGCCGCAAATTATCTCAGACCTTAAACATCAGAAGGGGATCACTGTTGATATCTATATTACCACGCCAGAAGATATTCAGTCGGTGCTGCCGCTTTATGATACTCAGGTTACGCCGCCGGTTGTAAACCATGTCGATAATCAGCCAAAAACGCCAAAACAACACTTAAAAACTATAGATTTAAAAAACATAAAAATTTCCTACGAAACGATTACTAAATTTCCAATTGAGATTTCTAAAAAATATAGTATGGTTGTTTTTGAAAATCATGAAAATTCCAAAATTAAGGTTGCCGTTTCAAACCCGTTTGATTCTAAAGTCCAAGAAATATTAGATTTTGTAAGACAAAAAAATGAAATAGAAATCGAAGAATATACTGCTTCTCCGGAAGAGATTGCAGAGGCGATCAAATTGTACTATAAAAAACCGGTTGAAACTCCTGTGCCTGAAGTTAAGAAAATTGAACCGATAAAACCTCAACCGATCGTTCCTTTGTCTCAGCCGCAACGGGCAGTTCAAACTATCCAAGCTCCGGTTAAACCTGCAATAACACCTAATAAGCCTGTTAGTCAGCCATATCCGATAACTCCAAAGCCGGAAATTGCAAAGCCACAGTTTGTACGACGTCCTCCAGTGCAAAACGAGAACCAGGCAGTTCAACCGAATCAGGAAGATGCAGATGCCTATAATAGCATGATTCATGCCAATATTAATGAGGCACCGGAGAGTGATCTGGATCACTTCTTGGGCGAAGAAATTAAAGATGCGCAAGTCTTGGCACAGATCGCTCAAACTGGGAATGTGCCCAAAATCTTAGCGGCAACTGTAGCTTTGGCTGTGCTAAAAAAGGCTTCCGATATTCACGTTGAGCCAGAAGAAGACGAGCTAAGAATACGTTTTCGCGTTGACGGTGTTTTACGCGATGTCATTAAGATGCCGATCGAGTTACAGCCAGCGCTCATCTCAAGAATAAAAATTCTCTCAAGACTGAAGATCGATGAACAACGAATTCCTCAGGACGGAAGGTTCGATGTGAAAACTCACGGGCATGAAATTGATATTCGTGTTTCAACTTTACCAACTGTTCGTGGTGAAAAAGCAGCTTTGCGTTTATTAGACAAAACCCAAAATATCTATTCTTTTGAGCAGCTTGGTATCAAAGGCCACAACTTAAAGGTTTTAGAAGAAAATATTATTAAGCCTTATGGTGTTATTTTAGCTACAGGCCCGACCGGTTCGGGCAAATCGACGACTTTGTATTCAATTTTGAAAAAAATAAGCAGTCCGTCAGTAAACGTTATTACTCTCGAAGATCCAGTCGAATACGAAATCCCGGGTATCAATCAATGCCAAGTTAAGCCAAAAATCGGTTTTTCCTTTGCTGAAGGGTTAAGAAGTGTCCTAAGACAAGATCCTAATATTATTATGGTTGGAGAAATTCGTGACTCCGAAACGGCTGGAATGGCAACACATGCGGCTTTAACCGGTCATTTGGTGTTATCGACTCTTCACACCAATGATTCCGCCGGCGCCTTGCCGCGATTAATTAATATGGGGATTGAGCCTTTCTTAATTACTTCTTCAGTTAATGTAATAGTGGCGCAGCGTTTGGTTCGAAAACTCTGTCAAAAATGTAAAAAAGAAGTGGCATTACCAGAAGTCTTCAGAATAGATATTGAAAAAGAATTAGCTAAATTTAATTTGCAAAAACCATATAAATTTTACGAAGGTCAAGGTTGTTCCGAATGTGACCATGGGTATTCAGGACGAATGGGTATTTATGAAGTCTTAAGTATGTCCGATAAAATCGAAGAATTAGCCATTAAGAAACGTCCGGCATCAGAAATTGCACACCAAGCCGTTGCCGAGGGAATGATAACATTAAAGCAGGACGGTTTAATTAAGGCTATCAAAGGGGAGACGACCGTTGGCGAAGTTTTAAGAGTAACGACAAGCAGTTAATTTTGTTAAAAGGAGGATCTATGCAGGTTGGACTAATCCCAGAAATGAAAAGTTTATTAGACCTTTCTATTCAAAAAAAAGCATCAGATTTGCATTTAACTACCGGTGTACCGCCGATGATTAGAATTGATGGTGCATTAATGGCAGTGCCAGACCAAGCTAATTTAACATCGGAGCAGGCTTCGAGTCTGATCCAAAGTTTTATGAGTGCTGAACAAATTGAGAGATTGAAGGTTCGCAAGGAAGTGGATTTTTCCTTTGGCTATAATGACATGCGCTTTCGTTCGAATGTTTATTTCCAAAAAGGTAACATGGCCGCTTCGTTGCGCTTAATTCCAAAACTAATCAAAAGTTTAACCGATCTTGGTGTCCCGCCGATTTTGGAAAAATTTACGACACCATCCCAGGGTTTCGTTATTATTACCGGTCCGACTGGGCATGGTAAGTCGACTACATTGGCCGCAATGATCAACCAAATTAACCATACTCGTAGTGAGCATATTGTCACAATTGAAGATCCGATCGAATATGTTTTTGAGCATGATAAATCTATTATTTCACAAAGAGAAGTTGGTTCTGATACCAATTCTTTTGCTCGGGCATTGCGTTCTTCATTACGTGAAGATCCAAATGTTGTGTTGGTCGGTGAAATGCGCGATTTAGAAACTATTGAAGCTGCACTCACGATTGCAGAAACCGGTCACCTAGTTTTTGCCACTTTACACACCAACTCAGCTTCTCAGACCGCCGATCGTATTATTGATGTTTTTCCACCTCACCAACAACAACAGGTTAGGATGCAGCTTGCCAATGTTTTGCTTGGTGTTGTTTCTCAAAGATTATTACCTAGGACGCAAGGCGGTCGTGTTGTTGCCTGTGAAATTATGATTGCCAATTCAGCCGTTAGAGCCATTATTCGTGAAGGCAAAACTCACCAATTGCCAAACGTCATTCAAACTTCCGCTGCCGAAGGTATGATTGCCATGGATAAAGTGCTGGCGGAATTAGTCTCCAAAGGTGAAATCACAATTGACAATGCTTTGGCCTGGGCAATCGATCCGAAAGCATTTAAAATGATGGTATATTAATTTTCATTTATTGAATTAATTTTTTTGTGTTGATATACTTAGTTATGTAGTATTGGTTATGTTCTTATTATGTTAGAGGAGGGATTTTTGAAACTAAATCTACAGGCGCTTCAGACGGATTTATTTTCCCGCGTTGGCGGTAAGGATAAAGCGGTTTTAGCTCGTCAGCTCGCGACAATGCTTGGCGCTGGTTTGGCTATAGATCAATCTTTTAGAATACTTTCTTCTCAGGCCCAGAAACAAACATTGAAAAAAGCCTATTTGGGTATTGTGACAGATCTTGAGCAGGGGAACAGTCTTTCTTTTTCCCTTTCTAAATACAACAAAATTTTTGATCCTGTCTTTATTGCTATAGTTCGATCGGGTGAAAATAGCGGTAAATTAGATTTAGTTTTAAATCAGTTGGCAGATCGACTCGAACTCACCGAAGAATTCAACTCGAAAATTAAAGCCGCTATGTACTACCCGGCTTTTATCGTTATTACAATGGTTGTCATTATCTTCTTAATGATGATTTTTATTGTGCCTCAGCTTAAAAGCGTTTTTGCTGATATGAACGTTGAATTACCTTTGGCTACCAGAATGATTATTGCTGTTTCCAATTTTACAGTTAAGTTTTGGTGGCTAGATGTGATAGTGTTGATAGCCATAGTTGCAGGTTTTTCCTATTTTATTAGAACCAAAGAAGGTGGTAGCACCTGGGATAAATTTAAGATTCATTTGCCGATTGCAAGAGAACTTTATACCATGATCTATATGGCTCGTTTTTGCCGTACCATGTCCATGTTGATTCAAGCCGGCATTCCGATTATGGAAACAATCGCCATTTCAGCCGATGTGATCCAAAACCATATATATACAAAGAGCTTAAAAGATGTTGCTGCGCAGGTTGAAAGAGGTATCCCAATGTCGGTGCCGCTGCAAAAAGATAAAAACTTTCCTCCAGTAGTGTCGGAAATGATTATGGTGGGTGAACAAACTGGAAAAATTGGCCCGGTTTTGACAAAGCTGGCAGAATATTATGAAAGAGAAACTGACACGAGGATTAAGAGTCTATCAAGTTTGGTTGAACCTGTAATTATTGTGATTGTCGGAATTGGAGTCGGTTTTCTTGTCTTTTCTATCATCTGGCCAATTTATTCTTTGGCGCAAGCTAATCTTGAGTAATAGTTGAAAAACAAGTCATCTGGTCGAATGACTGGTGAATTAAATATAAGGGAAAAAATGAAATTAAAAAAAGGTTTTACTTTAATTGAATTGTTGGTCGTCATCGCTATTATTGGTATTTTAGCCGCTATGATTTTGGTTGCTTTAAACACGGCTAGAGCTAAAGCAAAAGATTCGAGAATTAAAGCAGACATTGCGCAAATTAGAGTTCTTGCAGAAACAGCATATAGTACTGATGGGAACTATAATAACATAGCGACCCAAACAGGATACACAAACTACACTGCCGATATTCTTGCGCAGAATGCTTCAAGCGCTTATGCTTTGACTAAAAGCGCTGCCCCTTCTGTAAATTATTGTGCAATTGCTACATTGAACGATGGCACAACTGTATCTGTATCTGATGCCGGCCAGACGATGAAAGGCGCTACTTGCGCAGCTGGTATACTTTCTGGTGGAACCCCGCTTTAATCAAGAAGATCACCTTATTGAATGAGATATCTCCAATAAGGTGATTCCTTGAGAAAAAAAGGAGTTTTTATGAACAAATTATCAAAACCTAGGTTTTTGTCGAATGGCTTTACTTTGATCGAGCTTTTGGTCGTTATCGCAATTATTGGAATCTTGTCCACGATGATTTTAACGGCATTAAGCAGGACTAGAACTAAAACGAAGGACACAAGAATCATAAGTAATGTTCGGCAGATGTCAATTGTTATGCAAAACCACTACGATCGTGTAGGAAAATATTCTCTTGGACCCGGTGTTGGAGCAGGTGGGGCTCATGTTGACACTTGCTTTACTGCCGCTGGTACTGATTTTATTCCATGCACATCAAAGACTGTGACAGGTGACGCGGATGCTACATCAGCTATTAATAAGATAGCCTCTGATATTTGCAATTTGAATAAGGGATGTACAGCTACTGCTTCCGGTTTAACAATCTGGGCTAACAATAATCAGTATGCTGCCTGGGCAAAATTATCGCCGTTCGATTACAGTAACTGGTTCTGTGTTGATTCTTTTGGTAACGCTGGAATTTACACGAGCAATGATGGTCCAACTAATACTTTAAATAGTAGCGCTCACAGGTTGTGTAGCAGTGATTAGAAATATGAAAAAAGCTTTTACATTAATTGAGTTAATCATTGCTTTAATTGTTATAACAATTATCTTGTTTGGTTTTCTTTATTTTCTAAAAGCTCGTCAGGAAACAACTTCCATAAGAAACAGTAATGTAAGCTTTGAAAGAAACTATGCTTGTTAATGTTTATTTTGATTACATTATTGTAGCAATCTTTGGTCTTATAATCGGTTCTTTTTTGAATGTAATAATTTTGCGGTTTGATGATTTACGATCAGTCATAAAAACTAGATCCCATTGTCCAGAATGCAAAAAACAACTACATTGGTATGATTTATTCCCATTTTTTTCTTTTGTATTATTGGCAGGCAAATGCAGATTTTGTAAAAAGCCAATTTCTGTTCAGTATCCATTGGTTGAATTAGCGACGGCACTGATTTTCGCTTTGCTTTTTTGGAAATTTGGTTTTAGTTTAGAATTTGCTGTCTTGCTCATTATTTCATCGATTTTGATGGTTGTTTTAACTTATGATATTTTACATTTCTTAATTGCTGATTTTTTAATTTGGTTATCAATTGGTTTATGGGTAATTTATTTGGTGGTTGATTATTTTTTTATTCAGCAATCATTGCCGATTATTTTAAGTTCTCTTTATGGCGGATTAGCTTTAGGCGGATTTTTAGGCTTGATTGTTTTAGTTTCTTGGGAAAAATGGATGGGGATAGGGGATATAAAACTTGGTTTTTTGCTAGGAGCTATTAGTTTTTGGCCAAATGTATTACTTGCCACCTTTGCCGCTTTTGCTCTAGGCAGTGTAATTAGCTTAGCCCTCATTTTTTCTAGAAAAAAAACAATGAAAGACATGGTGCCTTTTGCGCCGTTCTTAATAATAGGTGGTTACGTGGCAATCTTTTGGGGTGATCAAATTATCAAATGGTATTTAAATAGCTTGGGGATGGGTTCATGATGAAAACTTCAAAAGGCTTTACGCTAGCTGAAATGATGGTTGTAATTGGTATTGTAGGTATATTGGGCGCGTTATCATTTTCCTCATATTACACAGTCCGAAAAGTCAGAGACGTTCAAGTTGCTGCACAGAAAACAAGTGACACTATCTTGAGGGCTAGAAGCTACGCTATTTCACCTAAGAACATGGGGGTTAGCTCGGTATGGGTAAATGTAATTACGTCACCAACGAAAAAGTTAACTGTAACTGAAAATTCCGCTTTGGGTGCACGGATTTTTGAATCAACTTTGCCATCGAGCATTACTATTAGTGGCGGTCCAATTTCTTTCAATGCCAGCGGACAAACGGCTAAAAAATCACTTGTTTTAACTGGTCCAACTGGTGAAAGTTATAAAGTAAATGTTTTTCAAAATGGGAGCGTCGATGTTAAGAAAAACTAAATTTAGTAAAGCTTTTAGCTTAACAGAATTAATGGTAGTTATATTCATTTTTAGTATGATCATCCTAATTGGCTCATCATCTTTACTTGTAGGATTTATTACCGGCAGAACTCAGTCGGCGAACACTTATAATTTAAACAAAAACCTGAATTCGGTCTTTAGCTATGTTAATGGCCAAATGAACAGTGCTGGTAAAGTTGCAGTCGGCGGGAATACGATTTATGGTTTTCGCGTGATAAATGCAAACTTGGTTGTTTTTGGTAGCAATGATGGAACTGGTTGCAATTATCTAGCCAAGTCCGGTACCGCTTTGTATACAAAGTCGGTTTCGACCTGTAGTGCAACTTATCCAGAATCGGCTACAGGTATAGCCTCTACTGGTCAACAGCTTTCTCCATCTAGTATAGATATTATGACTTTTGATAATGGGTTTGGAAACACATCTGAAACGAAAGATTATGAGACAGGACTCAAAAATTCTCCCTATTTATACATTAGCGTAGTTGCACAAGATAAAAAAAATACGACTACAAGTACCATGGAAAATACTTATACTTTGAATTATGGCACTGTAAGTAAGTTTTAGTTAAGGAGTAAGTTTGAAAGGTTTTGCATTAATTTATGTCGTCCTATTAGTCGCTTTGATCAGTACCACGATTATAGCCATTGGTGCATCTTCCTTCGCCAGTATTTCCATCGCAAGAAAGGCTGACGAAACAACTCAAGTAAGACAAGTGGCTCAG
>Ga0209318_1000223_pt1 | contig 59719 bp, 112 predicted proteins | sample RifGroE1_FD_183999 | JGI IMG/M metagenome (GOLD analysis project Ga0209318, IMG submission 183999) | Groundwater microbial communities from Rifle, Colorado, USA - Groundwater E1 (SPAdes) (version 2) | ecosystem: Environmental > Aquatic > Deep subsurface > Groundwater | place: Rifle, Colorado... | reverse complement strand
GTCAGTATCTTAAACAAGCAATAGTCGAACGCAATGAAAAAGTATGATAATGTCAAGTTTATATACGACTCGTTAGAGTATGTTATATTATCACAACCAGATGGTTATGTTATGTCACAGGCTGGGTGGGTTGGTATAAGTATTTGGACAGAAGATGAAATAGATCAGTGTTTTAAAGATGGTAAATGGATAAAAGTAGGAGGAACTAATGACTAATGAATGGATGAAACCTGTTTTTAAACATGGTGATATTGTACAACTGGCAACAGACCCAGACTTAGTTGATAGGATGGTTATTGCCTACGTCATCACCCCTGAGTGCATACTATATCAACTTACCTATGGTGATATGATTAGCACTCACTATGCTATCGAAATCGTACAGACAGAACTGACCGGAGTAATGTAGTCCAAGTCCATACAGAATTGTCAAGTCCATACAGCCAAAAACTGTGTGGATTTTTTATTTCCAGAATGCCTGAGTCTATATGCTTTTTAGAAATAGAATATTGAAAAACGGCTGAGTCTATATCCGATAAAGGCTATAAGAGCCTGAAAAATACCACATCTGCCACAAATGTTACAAAACTCATTAAATTCGTTTTACTGCTATTTGTTACTGTCTGGATAATTAGTACTTGTCATAGGTAGATAGTGTCTAAAATCGCTTTAAAATAGTGTCTATTGTAATTATTCAGAAAGTAAAAAGCTTACCAAAATGATAGGCATAAAAAAAGAGGTACAAATTAATGCACCTCTATTAAATATTGTTTAATTACTTATTATTCTTTACCCGCTTCTATTCCTAAAGATTCAAATATCCATTCAGAATCGAACCAAAGAATATCATTCAATTGTGTTTCACTTAAACCATCTGGATATAAGTCCTCTATAAATGCTTCAAACTCTTCACATTTATCATTATCAATGATAGTTTGTTTTGTGTCTTTTGCGCCACTCCAAGCATCAAAATCCTCTAAATCTGTTTCTTTATATGTTTTCATTGTCTTAATTTGTTTATGCGTTATTATCTAAAATTAATTCTTTTACCGATTCAATTGCCTTAAACTTACTTTTGCCCGTATAAATTAATTTCCCTTTTTTTACTAATTTGCCGGACTCAGTGTTATTTAAATAGCTGTAAAAAGTATTTTCAGCCTGAAATATACTGAATACTTGTGCAGTGCTTTTACCTTTCTTTACTATTATCTGATACATGATTTACAGTTTTTAAATTGTGTTAATGTCTCTTAATAACCATTTTGGGAATGATACTGGAGTAATTCCAACTCTTTCACAAAGAGTTACATATCTTTCATTGTAATTAAATTCAAGATAATACATTAATGGACTCATTTTAGATGATTCAGTATCTGATTTTCTTTTCTCTTTGTGTGTTTTTGCTAACGCTTGTCCTATTGTCATAGCTTTACAGTTTTTTATACAGTTCATTCAGTTCAATGATTTTTGCACTATTGGCATATAGTAATTCCCTTACTTCAGTTTTAACTTTTTTAATGTTATTCTGGTAACGGTAATTTTGAAGTAGATTGTATTCTTCCTGTGAAATTGCATTACTTACCGCCTGCTGCATTGCTGACTGATATGTATATGCCTCCCAAGTCCTATTTAAATAATTACATTTTGCCTCACTGATATTTATATCATTGTGAAATAAATTAGACTTATGATAAAACCCGTTTCTTGTGTTTCCGGCTGTATTAACAAACATAAAATTCTCAAATGTTTTTGTTTCCATGATTTAATTTGTTATTAGTTATTGTTTTGTGAATTGTACCATTTTATAAACTCGATAACTGTAATATATACCAATTCTATTTTTTTACTCAAATTACCACAAACATACTGAACTATTGAGTCGTCCGCTAATAATCTACTAATTGAGACGGAAATTCCTTTTATGTTTACTACATATCCACTAAGTTCAATCTTTTCAACAACAGGCATTAACCAGTCCCATGATGAATGAAATTCTAAGCTACCTACACAACTATCAAAGGTTATACCCGTATTAATTTTAACTATTCTATAACCGTCTGATTTTCCTTTAATAGTATATTTTTCATACCCCATAAATTCGGCAATCAATTTATTACCCTCTAAAATTTCTATTGTTTCCATTGTCTTAAAATATTATATTAATGACTGTAAACGATTGATCTTGAATTGTATGGCTGTAATAGCTGTGATATATTTGTCCTTGTTTCTTGCCCTTGTCAACTTGTCAGATAACACATAAATTTGATAGTTATACATTTCAATGTTTCTGTGAATTGAGTTAGGTAATGAGGCGCAAAAGATAATATCTTTACCGGATAACATTTGCTCAACTGCTAATTTATGTTTTGCAGTTGTAACACTGTATTTATCTTCATTCAGTAAAATACTTCCATTATCCAATATTTCAGCAATTACAAAGTGCTTTCCATAACTGTAAATTGATTTGCCCTCGAAGTAAAAATTCCTTGACGGATTGGCTGCAAATGGTTGGGACTGATTAAGCCATAATCTGATAATTTCCCTTTTGTCTGTGTGAATTGTTTTCATTGTAATTTGTTATTAGTGTTAATAATTATTTAATTTACTTTCAAACCTTGCCCCGAAAAAGAAAAGGGTTTTCTTTGGATTAACGTTTATAATATCAAAACATTTATCAAATGAAATTGATATAAATATTTTTTCAACCTCTTTGCTTGTGTACAATTCATTGGCAATTAATATGCCAGTACATTTTCTTTTGTAGAATTTTTGTAACTGATCATTTTCTGGTTTAACTTTAAAGTATTTCATTTTTTCAATTTGTTTTAATTATTTCACAAATGTACATTCAATTTTATAATTTGTCAAATTTATTTTTGCCCTGAGTTTATATGGAATAAATTGCATAAGTAGCCGGAATAATGTAACTTTTGCTATTTCCCAGATTGGGAAAAGTCTCATATTGGGAAAATAGTCTGTTGTGGTGTTGTTCATTCATTATTTTGCTCTCTTTATTCATTGGCAAAGGTTATAATACTTTACTATCAGATAAGCGAAACAAGTACACTATTAAGAATGATTATAAATTACTATACTTAATTAATTGATTTGTAGTTAATTAGTTGTTTTGGTTAAAAATAATTCTTGACAAGTAAAAAAAAGTAGTAATTTTACCCAATGCCAAACGACAAAAAATAGGCTAAAAAGTAGTTAAAACATTGATAATCAATTAAATAAGTAAAAAAATGGAAAACTTAAAAACTTTAATTAGTGTTTGTAATGGTCTTATATATTTATATGACCTTAAAAAAATTACACTATCTGAATTAGATGATTGTATCGGTTCAATGTGTATAAAGTATAAGCACGAAAAAATTAACATTTTACCTTTAATTAATCCTATAAACATTTAAACCATGAAAAACAGATTTAAAAATTATCCATTTTATTGCACCGCAAAGAATGAAAGAAACGAACAGGTTTCAACTATTATCAATTTAGATAAACCATCATCAATTGAGGCGATGAAACAAGCCCGCCAAATATATCCGGTTTTTGCGGGTTTTACAGAGCGTACAATTTCAGCAATATTGCCAACGTATTAAAACAATTAAGACAATTTAAAACAAATTATTATGAAACAATATGTATTAAACATTGGTTTGAATGTAGGAAACATTGAGCCAAAAAAAAAAAAAAAACTTACTTTGGAAGTAGTTAAGCCTATTTACTACCGGATTGACAAAGGTATGTTTAACGGCAAAAAAGAACGTACCATTGTGGCCGTAATTAATGCATATGACAAAAGTATGTTAGTTTGCATGTTTAAAACCTATTGCGTGTTATTATCTCAAAATTGTATATCCTTTAAAAGTTCCGATAATAGCGAAACGGGGTTAATCTATCCGCTTAACTTTGTGGGCGAACAGATTGGATACAATGATGAGTACTTCATTAATCTGACTGAAACGAGTAAAATACCAGATTAATAACTACCCTATTTAATCACATTAAAACCTTTGTATTAATTTACAAGGGTTTTTTTTATTGCCTATTGTTACCTACCTTTATTTAGTTATTATGGTACTTCATTACTTAAATTAAAGTTATTTACATTTATACCTTTGTATCATTTGATATCACTACAAGGTAGCTATATTATACGATCAGGTGCAAAGTAGTACTAAGATATAACTAACCTTTTGCCTATCTTTAAACGTGTTTATATTGCGTAATAAAGGTATGACAGTTTGACTGTGACAACATGACAGTAACCAGTTTCCCAGATATAGAATATTATTCTGCTTTCCGTAAATAAGACGGTGTTTTATTCTGGGAAAGAAGGTACAATGTTCTAATATTGGGAAGGGTCTCCCCACCTATACACTGTTTCCCAAATTTGGACAGATTCCTGTAATGATACATATTTACAGTGGTTTACATTGTTACCTAACTATAACCCATTGATACACAGTCATATACAGTTAACTAATTGATAATCAGAAAGATAGGGGTGTACCAGAAATTTGGAGGATGAAGGAGGGGTGGGGTAATCACCTGAAATTTTTCCCCCATTTTCCAATATATATAACTGCTTGATAATCAGGATTAACCAAATTATCTTTATTTGACCTATTGACATCTGGTAAAATATGTATTATCTTTGTAAGAAAAGTTATGAAAGTAGGAGATCAGGTTGTTGTAATCAGTAACCATATTTGCAAAGCACCTATCCAGTCAGTTGGATGTGAAGGAATCATAGTAGATACAGGTGTTAACGGTATATCCGGTAGGGTAGCCGTGTTACTAACAGATGCCATATTAGATGAGTTTGAATGGCTGTATGATGAGGGTGAATTGGAGGAAGGTTGTTTAGAGCCATTTAACAGCCCTCAAAGTAGTTATAAGGTAACCGATGGGATGACTAAGGTAAAGCCAGCAAGAAGCCATAAACAATATCAGAAATAGCCAGAGTCTATAGGCCTGTAATTTACGGGCTTTTCTGTTGGTTAATTTAACCTGTTCACAACTGAACATAGTTATCCTTAACCTATTTTACCATATTAACCTGGATTTCCTTGGTCTAAGTGGTTTACCAGACAGTTCAGCTATTTTAATCTTTATAGCCTTCTTTACAGCAGGATTAACATTCTTAGCATTCCTAATATGCTTTAACTGGTAGATACTGTATATATCCTTGATATACCATCTGTATTTAGCAGTAAGCATTAAGTCTGATACTGGGATATGTTTTTTCAAAGTTTGTAGTTAGTTTAAGTTTTGGCGGCTAAAATTTAGAAAAAAAATTTTATCCTAAAATCATCACATTTATTTATAAAGGTTACTTGTATATCCTGACAATTCCATTTAGCTAAAATAATACAAAAATCGGTAAAAAAAAATAATCAATAATGATTTAGTTGAGTTTATATGAATAAGTGTCTCCGTTTTTGATGTTTCTAATTATTTCTTTGATTGTTCTTTCCACTGCTATGGTATCTATCATTGTTTTGCTATTGAACCGTTTTACCACTTTTACACCGTTAATGCGTTTAAGCATTTCTGTTCGTATTTTACTACTGGTAGTGATGTTCTTGTCTTTATTATCATCTATCTCAATAACAAGTCCATATTCAGGTATGTAGAAGTCGGCTATAATTGGCTTGTCATCTTTTATAAACTCGTGCTTGTGTTTGAATTTAATCTTGGATAACGTTAGGATACCTTTCATTTTAGCGAAGTACAGGCTTGTTCTACCCTCATCCTTTATTTGCTTGGTTACTACTTCCCAATCTATTTTCTTACTTGATATAGGAATGGGTATAGATGTAGCATACTCAGAAACTTTTTCAAGGAATTGTTTTGGATTCAGCATTTCATCGTTAGTGAATCTCAGTATTTTTTTTACACCGTTTTGGTTAATTAAAATATCTTCTCTTTTTTTATCCTGTCTTTTTTGACTTACGGTATCGTGGTATCCACCATCAATTTCTATCACAACATTATGTCTTGGTAGAAAGAAATCAACACGGAAAGACTTACCACCATCATGATAAAATATATGCTCACGATTGAAATTTACACCAGCCTTAATAAGCAGTTCTTTTGCGATTAACTCTGATGGTGTTGGATGTTCCAAGGCCTCTTTTCTAAATTGTTCTGCAAGAGTAATTTTTGTTCTTTTCTTCATAATAAAAAAACAGGAATTTCGGGTGTCGCACTACCCTACTCTCCCTGTTTAAATTCTTAATTCAGGTGCGACTCTGATACTGATACAAATATACCAAATACCACACCCGAAAAATAATATCAATGATTACTCCGCTATAATTATTTTAAAGTAATTCTCCTTAGTAACCCCTGTTGTTTCAAACAGTACACCATCTATAAACAGGTCAACTTGCTTAGGTTTTTCCCCAACAACCGATATATCAATAGTATCACCTGTCTTTGTATTGAATACGAAGTGTTTATCCCAAGTAACGGTTTCGTCTGGATAGATGCTGTCGTTAATGGTTATACCAACAACACAGATTAGACAGGTGACATCCATAGAGTACACTACAGGTATTGGCTGTTCTTTTTTACATCCTGACAATAGTAGGATGATGATTAGTAGCTTTTTCATATCTTAATTGTGTTAATATCAATTGCTAATCCGTTTTCAATGAGGTTGAATACATCGAAGTGCCATGAAAAGAGTTTTTGATATAATTTAATTTGATTTTTCACAATATTAAATACTCCGTTTTGAGTAACTTGATAAAATCCATTTTTTTCATTATACCCAAATATTGAATATCCGCCTTTTATAGATGTCCACCATTCTCCAACTCCATTTGATATAACTAAATAGTCAGATGCACTCCAATTACATTTCGAATGAATATCTAAAAGATGATTAATTGGCACAAACTTTTCACCATTGACTTCAATCTTTTTTGTAAGGTCTGAAAGATTTCTAAGTATTGGTTTAATTCCAATAAAATCACAATCATCAACATCGGTAATAATACAACCTTTATTTAATCCAATCATTGTTTCAATACCGTAATACTCAACAATTACCTTCAATCCATAAGGCAAATAAGGCGCTAAGTGTTCAATTGTTAGTTTCATAATAGTTTAAGTTAGTGTAATATTAACATTTCCTTTCGTACCTGACATATATCCATTACTGTCAATAGTAAAATGGAACAACTTATTCAGTTTTAGGGTAATTTTTGAATCATACCCTCCTTGTAGTTTAATATCGTATTCACTGATGGTTATTGAATAAAAATTATCAATGCTCACAACCATCCTGTCAATAAGCCTGAGTTTTATGAGATTAGTTTTCATTTTCCTGTCTTAAAAGTTCGTCTGCAAAATTATAAGCTGCATATGCTGTATTACATGGTCTGGGATTACTTCCATCAATTTTAATTCCAGAAGCTAAAATTCCCCGCATCGCCGCACAAGCTGCATAAAAGCGTTTATTCATTCCTTTCTCACAACTAAGAGAAAGATGGGGATCATTTAAAAATGGTTCAGGAAATGCTGATTCTTGTCCTAATTTTTCTTTCATAACCTGCCTTGTATTTTTAATAATTGACCAATAATTTCATATACATCATTAACATAATCTTTGTTAAGATAATCCTGTCCATTTGTACTTGGATCAATAACTGTTAATAACTCACAATAGGCACTATTTAAGTATTCCTTTGCTTTTTGTATGTTTTCATCTACTCGTGTTACCATATCTTTTTTTCTACAAATGTACAACCTTATTTCGGATTTGTCAAGTAAAAATGAATAATAATTTAAAAATAACTGAAAATAATGTATTTTTACATAAAAAAACTATGAAAATAGTCTTTGAACTCCCGTTTTTCAGTAGTATTTGTGGTGGTGTGATGGCTACTGTCCGTCTGGCTGAACAAATGGGTGCTGATCTGCATTTCCAACGGCTGACAGGACATAAACCTGTAACTACTTGTAGATACACGGTAGGCACACCGCCTGTCAACTTTGACCACTGGATAACTTATTCAGACAATCCATTTGTTCATCCTAAGACAGATGCGGTGATGATGTTAAGTTATGGTATGAGTATTGCACAGGAACGCAGGAATGCCCTAAAAACAGGTTGGAAAGTGATGTGTAGCACTAAAAAGATAGAAGATTCCATCAGAAAAAACGGTGGAAACCCGATAAGAGTAGGATTTGATATAAACACAACAGGATTAAAGAATGAAAACAGAGATAGAAAAAGATATCTGGCGATTATGGCTCACGATATGCCATCCAAGCAATATGCCTTTGCTGCCAGAACTGCTGACAACCTATATAATGATGGTGTTATAGAAGGTACGGTGATTTTCGGGCAGAAACACCCGTTAAAACCAAAAAGTATGGTTAAATCGTACTATAATGCCAATAGAAGCCAGATTAATGAGGTGTTTAATCAATGTAAGTGCTATTTAATGCCAAGTACCTCAGAAGGACTGAACCTGACTCCGATTGAGAGTACTTTGTGTGGTTGTCCAGCTATAATCTTGGATGGGGCAATAGGTGAACTGTTCTACGATAGGTATAACGTAACCATTGGCACAGAGCATATTGAGGCTATGATAGATAATTACGACATGATTGCGCCAATATATCAGGAAAGAATGGAGAATATTGTACAGCCATATACCATTAAAACAGTGGCTGACAATGTGTTATCTGCTATTACCAACAACTTCCTGTCTTGATGCTCTTGCCTGATTGAACCTGTTTGATACCTGTTTGTAAGGCGGATATACAACAAACCCACCATCTTCCCATAGTACTTCACTGCCGTCATCAAGGATATCGTGTTCGTAAATATCTATACTAAGTTTATCTGTTAGATATGTTGGTCGGCAGACTGTTTCTGGAATGACTTGCCACCAAGCAAAGTTTCTATGAGTTGAAAGATTAATGTTTATTGAATCTGTAATCCAACTTTCTTTTTCTGATTGAAATAAATACCCCTTAACCCATTCACCACTACCAATTCTTCTTGCTTTATGCATAATTCATTGTATTTATTGTGCAAATATAAGAAATTGTACTGGATTTGTCAAGTAAAAACCTATAATTATTTTTATATTTCTGGTTATTACCTATTTTTGGCTATTAACAAGGGATATATGGAAATAATTAACTTACCAGCAGACCATTATCTGCAATTAATCAAAGACAATAAGCCGTTCAGTTTCAGCCGCTTCGGAGACGGTGAAGTGCTTTGTATGTCGAACCATTCTACACTATCAGAAAATTGTGATGGAAGTACGTTCCTACCTCAACTGGTAGAGCCAATGAAGAATGTATTCAGGAACAAACACCACTACTATCATTGTTTACTGGATTGTACCTTTGAACCAGCATTTAAACAGGATGTAGAGTGGTTTAAACAGTTTCTGAACGAGGTCTGTCCCGATATGGACTTCTATAACGGTGAAGTGTGGCAAGACCTGTCATTCAACGGCAGGATAAAGGAGTTTGCTGAGGCTGTATCCTGTTATGTGCCTGTGTTTGTTGGTGGAAGCCATTTACAACACGTTATCGCACTTGACGGAATGAAAGACATTATCCATATAGAAACACCAGACAAGGATTCATTCTTGGTGTTTGATTGGATTAAACAGGTTATACTGGAACAGTATGCAGCCGGAAGCCGAATGTTCCTGTTTAGTACTGGATATACCACTAAGATATTGATTGACGAGTTGTTCCCTATTATCGGACAAGATTCATTCCTCATTGATATAGGTAGTGCCTTAGACCCTTATTGCGGTAGGATGAGTAGGGATAATATGAAGTGGCAAGGATTTAGTAAGTTTCAACCATATACAAGAAAGAAATTAGGATGAAGTATTTAATAACAGGAGGAAGTGGATTCTTTGGTGAACATTTAATTAAACGGCTGTACGGAACTTGTGATATACGAGTGATGTCACGCAATGAAGGTAACTTAGTGAAACTAAAACAGAAGTTTCCTGATATAGAGATACTTACGGGTGATATTGCTGATAGGTTTTCCTGTCATCAGGCTTGTTTCGGAGTTGACGGTATCTTCCACCTTGCAGCCTTTAAGCATGTTGGAATGGCTGAAACACAGTCGGTTGAATGTATCAGAAGCAATACCATAGGATCATTAAATTTACTGGAAGAGACATTATCAAGTAACATCAAGTTTATATTAGGAATATCCACAGATAAAGCCGCGCAGGTTAACGGTGTGTATGGTGCATCCAAGATGTTGATGGAGACTATGTTTAAACAGTTTGAACAGATTAATCCAGATACGGAGTATAGAATTGTCCGTTACGGTAATGTCCTGTATTCAACTGGCAGTGTCTTGACTAAATGGATTGACCTGATGAAACAGGGGAAAGAAGTTATCGTCACAGATACGGAAGCAACCAGATTCTATTGGACTGTTGAACAGGCTATTGACCTGATATTCAAGTGTATGAAAGAAGCTAAAGATAGCACACCATTCTGTCCTGAAATGAAGGGAATGAAACTGGGTGATTTGCTTTCTGCAACACATCAAAAATACGGAGTTGGTGAATTAAAAATCAAGACTATCGGATTACAGAAAGGTGAGAATATGCACGAGAAGATAATTGAGGGTGGTAAATACTCTAATGAAGTAACACTGTACTCGATTACCGAAATAATGGATATGATATGAGAATAATTATAGCGACATCAGATAAGACAAGCTATATACTTGAAGCCTTTGCACATCAGTATAATAAGTACTGTGATGAGCCTATTGACGTTTTAGGTTATAGTCACTTCCCACAGATAAACTTTCCATGTATATCACTATCAGACACACAGTTACATATAGGTAATTGGTGTAAAGATTTATATAGTTACATACATGGAATTGAAGATGAGTTTGTTATCTTCGGACTGGATGACTTCATCCCGACAGCAGGATTTGACTATGAAGTACTGAATAAAGGCTTAGAACTGATGATAGCCAACGATAGGATAGGAAGGTTTGAACTTGGAGCAGGACATCAATACCACATAACACCGCCAACTGTCATTGAAAAGTGTGACGGGTTTGACGTGTACAAGTATGCGCCTGACGCACTGTATAAAATTTCAACACAATTCTCCGTATGGCGTAAAGATTATCTGCTTAAACAACTGAACCATGATTGGAGTCCTTGGGACTTTGAAGTGATTGGATCAAGAGAAGCAGCTATGGATGGATATGATGTGATAGCCACAACAGGCAGAACGGCATGGTCTTGGGTGTGGGCTGGCGCAATATCATCAAGGCATCCTAACAGGGTGAATATATCCGGCTTAAAGGATGAAGATGTGAAAGAAATGATAGCACTGAAAATACTTAACATTCACCATCTGCAATACGGGATGGAAATAGGACAGAATAAGAGTTATGAGTAAAATAATAATCATTCCAATACATAATCAGGTTGACTACCTGAAAAGATGTGTTGAGTCAGTTATAAAGCATACAACAGACCCTGTTATAATCTTAGTGGATGATGGTAGCACAGACAAGGCAACCATTGACTACATAGATAAATCTGGTCATATAGTGCTACGTAGCGATAAGGCTTACGGCTTCACGACAGCCTGTAACAACGGAATCCAATTTGCTTTGGATAACTATGAGTTTAAGTCGTTATGTCTGTTAAACAGTGATGCTGAGGTTGTTACACCAGATTGGTATGATAAAGTAGAAAAGCATATTGACAGGCAGATAGGTGTGGCTGGTGTAGTTAGCGATAATGCACTAAGTCAAACGGTTAATAATGTTGAATCCTATTTACAAAACATCAACAACAGACAGGCGATGGGTCTTGTGTTTGTTCATGGCTTCTGCTATTTCATCAGCAAGAACCTGATAGATAAGATTGGATTAATGGATCAAGAAAAGTTTCCACATTACGGTAGTGAAGATGACTACTCCCTTAAATCCATTAAAGCTGGATTCAGAAATGTGATAGCCTGTAATGTTTTGGTCAAGCACAAGAATAATGTTAGCTACAAGGAAAAAGTAAGAGCAGACCACGTTAAAACAGCATTACCTGATTTAATAAGTAAGTGGGGTAAACGGTATGTAGATACTTGTATTAGGAGAAGTTGGATGGTGGGAAAATATATAAACAATGGCAGGTAGAAAAGTATTACTAAAGTCAATAAAAGCCACAAGAAAGAACTTCAAAGAGGTTGATATTGGGGCAGTTATAGAAAGGGTGTTGAAGGATGGTGAGTCTAAGTTCCGCAGGGAGATGATGTCCATGCAGGGGAAAGACTATATTGACAGATATTTACAATTGATTGAGTACTCTGTCCCTAAGTTGTCAAGGGTTGAGAAGACTGGGGAAAATACTAATCCGATACAGATTAACTTCCTGTCATCGGCAAGTAACGGTGTTATGGATGGCGTTAAATTACTATCCAATGAGAGTGAAGTGATTGATATAACTGATATGCAGATAGATGGCTAATGTAATATATAACGAAACCTTTGAGGATTTCTTTAAAACCAGAGCAAGGTTTGCTGTGTTATTTGGGGGTTCGGGGTCTGGAAAATCAGTTGCAGCCGCACAGAAGATGTTGATGAGGGCTGTTAACGAACCGAATACCAGACATTTAATAACAAGGAAACTTAAATCTACAATCAAGGAATCTGTATTCAAAAACATGAAGCAGATTATTTTGGATTCAGATTTAATGCCTTATGTTAAAACTAATTCAACCGATATGTCTTTCACGTTTTTTAACGGAAGTGAAATCATTACATCCGGCTTAGATGACCACGAAAAGATTAAGTCATTGACTGAAGTTGTAAGCATCTGGGCAGAGGAAGCCACTGAGTATGATAAAATGGACATCACACAGTTAAACCTTCGTCTAAGAGGTAATAAGGGGCTGTACAAACAGATTATCCTTACGTTCAATCCTATATCTGAATTACATTGGCTAAAAAAAGAGTTCTTCGATAAGAAAAGTCCATCTGTATTCACAATGCAGAGTACATTTATGGATAACAAGTTTATTGATGAGGCTTATAAGGAAGAACTTATTAAAAGGTACTCAGATGATCCTAATGTAAAAAGAGTATATATTCTTGGAGAATGGGGTCGGGTTGTGACTGGGGCTGAATTTTACTCTGGGTTTAACTTCCAAAAACATTGTAAGGATAGCTTATCATTCCATACGGAAGATACCATTCATCTCAGCTACGATTTTAACGCACGACCCTTTAGTCCGGCACTTGTATCACAGGTAGTAAAAGGTATTGACGGTAGATGGAAGGTTTATGTACTGGATGAAATAACAATGCGTAATCCTCTAAATACTACCGAAGCCTGTACTGATGAATTTCTCAACAGATACAAAGACCTGATACAGCCGCCGTTGTTTATTTATGGTGATGCTTCTGGAAGGGCGAGAAACCCTTTAAATAACTTAAACAACTATGAAATAATAGAGGCTATTTTAGCACCATATCTTAATGCAAACAGTATAAGAGTACCTAAAGCCAATCCTCAATTACTTAAACGAAGACAGTGGATTAATCGGGTGCTTAGGGGGGAATATCCGATTGATATTTACATTGATAAAAAATGTGTAAATTTGATTGAGGATTTTGAAAATGTACTTGAAGATAAAGATGGTAAACCATTAAAAGTTATCAAAAGAGATAAAGAAACAGGAACATCCTACGAAAAACATGGCCATCTCAGTGATTCGTTCTGCTATTTCATCATAGAATGTTTTAAAGGATACTACGAAACATACGAAGCAATTACTGATAGATAACTACTTATCACCAACAATTCGTACTATATGAGATACTTGTATTAAAGCGCTAATTTTCCGTTCATCAAAGATACCATCTCTTAAATGAATAATTATTTCTTCCGTTAACTCAAGGAATTTTTTTCCAGTCTCAATTCTTATCATAACAAGGTTGTAGTCTTCCTTAACTTTTACAACTCCCTGTGTGGTGTATATTGTTGTCATAGTATCTACTTATATTTACGGTCATCACAATATTTACAATTACCTTTGTGGGTTAGTGAAAATTCAGCACCCCAAGGTCTTCTTGAAACATAGATATATTCACAACTATCTATTACCTTTATTTCATAAGTTTTTTCTGGATTAATATCATTACCGCCACCAGCACACGATAAAAAACAGCACATGATAAGTGGTATAAAAGATACTTTAATTACTGATAGTAATAAATTCCTTGTTTTCATATTAATTAGTATTAGGCAACAAAGATAACACAACTTTTCATCTTTGTCAAGCGAAATCTATAATTATTTTATCTGTAACAGATATATCCTATTTTTGTTACAAATACACAAGAGACATGGATATGCTTAAAACATTACTCACAGTAATCAACGAAGATATTAGACATAAATATTATGCCAGAGTGTGCGACCTTAAACGGCTGTACACCGCACTTATCACTGGTGAAGATATGGAATACCTGTTACGGAAGTTTGACAGGCATGAAAGCGATGAGATGTTTAAACAACGTAGAAGGATTACACAGCATATAACATCCTCAGTATCAAGAAACCTAATGAAGCCATTGTATAAAGTGCCAAGAAGCAATTCTGTTAACAGGGTGGTGGCTTACAAGGATGATGCAGTCAATCAAAGGTCAAAGGAACTGGAAGATAAGCTGGATGTTTTCTGGGGTGATGCTTCGTTTGACAACTGGTTCAACCAACGGTGGATTGACTTAAATGGTTCAGACCCAAACAGTTGGTGCGTGTTTGAATGGAAAGATTACGATGTTACTAAGGAAAGAGCAACACCATATCCGTTTGAGGTATCCTCAGAAGAGGCTATCCACTACTCAAAAGACATAAAGAATGATTTACAATTCCTTGTCACACTACATGATGTTGTGGATGAATTTGGTGGAAACTCTAAACAGAGATACACTATCTACGGCAAGGAAGATACAACAGTCTTGACAGAACTGAAACCCGACCCTACTGGTAACAATCCTTACAACATTCCTTTTGCAGATGTAGATGGTGAAACTGTTGTAAAGACCAAGAAAGGTTATTTCACTATTAACACTTATACCCATAGTTTAGGTTTTGTTCCGGCATTCATGGTTGGATTCAACAGAGATATTTACACAGAGGGTAAGACAATGATTTCCGTTATTGATGATGCCGTTCCATTGCTGTTAAAGATGGTTAAGGCTAACTCTGAGATGGACTTAACTGCTGCTTTGCATGTATTCCCACAGAAGATACAATATGCCAACAGATGCAGTCATACAGGCTGTAACAACGGTTTTATGCCGGATGGTAATTCATGCAGTAAATGTCATGGAACAGGATACGAAACACATAAGACGGCACAGGATATTATCTACCTGAGGATGCCAAAGGATAAGGATGACTTCCTTAACCTTGACAACATTGTAAAATATGTTTCACCATCGGTAGAACTGGTTCAGTGGCAGGATAGATATATTCAGGAACTTACCATCAGGTGTAAGGAAGCACTTTACAACTCCGAGTTGTTCAGTAAGAAACAGGTAGCAGAAACTGCAACAGGCAAGAACATTGACTTACAGAACGTGTATGACAGTCTGTACAATATGGCTACCGCATACTCACGTAAATGGAAGTTTGGGGTTGAATCCATTGCATCCATCACAGATATGAGGAAAGACCTGATAGCATTCTACACATTCAGTAAAGACTTTAAGATGAAGTCGTTATCAGACTTGTACGCTGACTTGGAAACAATTAACAACAGTGATGGAGATAGTTTCATAAAAGACGGTATCAATAATGATATAGCTGGAATCATTTACTCAGAAGACCCCATCGGTAAAGCACGGTATCTGACACAGAAATCATTCTTCCCTTTCAATGGTAAATCAGAGAAGGAAATAATGTATGCCATGACAACCAATTACACCCCTGACAGAATCAAGGTACTTTACCTGAACTACTCTTGGATATTTGATGAAATTGAAAACGAGATGAGTGGTGGGATAAACTTCTACGAACTGACAAGGGAACAGCAGAAAGTATTGATTGACAAGAAGGTTAATAAGATACTGAAAGAACAAGAAGCAATGGAATTAAAAGATATGGATAATGCAGACACTGACAGCGATCAAGGAACAGGTAGCAGAACGGGACAGGGTGATAGACGAAATACTGGCAGAACTGGAAGACAGGCTAACAGCGTACCAGAAGAAGATTAACGGTCAGGTTATTGAAGCCTTGTATTCTGATTTTGAGGACATTGATGATCTGATTATTTCACTGTCAGAGATACTGGATAACGATAAGAACTTAACCAAGATACTTGTATGGTATAAAAGACAGTTACCTATTATGATAGGATTGTCTGTTGCTTACTTTGGAGTGACTGCACCAAAATACACAGTAGCTAAACTTGAATCCTTTTTCGATTCATTCACTAAAGGTATATACAACTACAATTCAAGGATTAAGGCTGATGCACTTTCATTGTACATAGCTGGTAGTGAAAAAAAAACTATTGCCAATAAAATACTGACTAATAACCAGTTAAGTTCTGTGGCACATCAAAAAATGGCAGATGCCCTAATGATGGCTTTAAGGCTAACTGACAGGGATATAGCGGTAGAAGAAAACTTTGATTATGCCCTTTACTTTGGTACAAGGCTTGAAACATCCAGAGATTTCTGTATAGCACGCAAGGGGAAGATATTCAGTAAAAAAACAATCCAATCTTGGAACGACCAAGACTGGAAAGGAAAAATAATCGGCTCAGATGTTTTAATCTCCCTTGGAGGCTATAATTGTGTGGACAGCCTTATGTGGGTATCAAAAGAAGTAGCTGATAAATATGGTTATGACCAACTTAATGATTAGCCATCTTTTAAAATTTCTTTAAGTTCATCATACCGTTTACGTTCTTCTGGTGTGTAACTATTTATATGCCTAAATAGCATTTTTCCAAATTCTTCACGTTCTTTAGCAAGAGGCATTTGCCTTAATCTTGAAAGCAACTTTTCTGCTGCTTTTTCTTGTTCCGGTGTCCACATATTAGTTTGGGTATTGCCAAAAATCATCAATTACTTTATTTAGTGTAACGGGAACAAGGTCTTCCCTTCCTGTACAATCGTATTCAGTTTCAATTAATCTACCATGTTCTTCCTGCCAGTGATTGAGTAAGAATGTCATCACCCAATCCGAAACCGCTACATCCTTTGGTTTGAACCGCATGGATGTAGCAATGTCCTGTATGAATTGTTCGGCTACCATTCTACAATAGCTGCAAAATTTAACCACACTAAAGCGATACCAACCGAACCACCAGTAGCGGCAATCGAGATTGTTGGTAATACAAAGAACGAATAATCATTCTTGTTGTTGAATAGGTTTGTCATCGAGAATTTCATAATCTGTTAGGTTTAAGTTTTGGTTATAAAAATATACTAATTGTTCGTGTAGTTTAATTATATTGCCTGAAGCCACATATATGTTTGATGTTGCCACATTAGTAGCTGCCTGAACAAGTGGATTGTATAGTGCCAATATAGCATCAGCCGTGTCAGCCATTGGCTTGTTTTCCATTAATACTTCTATGATTCTTTGTTTCATAATATTTCGTTTATATACGCAAATTCACCAAATAATTCAGTAGCCTTGTTGTTGTACGCTAATGCAGCTTCTGTTTCAAATGTAAATAAACCAAGATGAATATATTTTTTATTTAATTTTATTCTAGACATCCATTTTTTAGTTGCTTTATGCCAACATACTCCCTTGTATTTACTTGATTTATTTTTACCTATAATTCTATTTCTGTTGTTCTCATCCTTAGTACAAACTCGTAAATTACTTTTCTGATTGTTCAATCCGTTGTGGTCACAGTGGTCTATTTGCAAACCAACGGGAAATCCCATAATTAAACGATGCATACTCATTGTTGTTCTTTTCTTTTGAACATTTGAGTTAGCGTATTTATTAGTGTTACAAACCCTAACATGCCACTTGTATTTACTAACAAGTTCATAGTCTTCATCATCTATTAAAGCCACATAGCCTTGAGTTAACGGTATTTCTTTCATAAAAAGTTACCCACCCGAAACACAAAGGCTCATCCGATTGCACACGATGTGCTTTGGCAATGTGTTAAGAGTGGGATTTAATATTTTCATAGTTATCGAATGAGCATGACAAAAATACTTAATGTCACACCCGATTAAAATAATCATTAAAAATTTATAAACTTAAAGCACGGCATCCAATTACTAATCCTTGATCATTTCTGACAAGCTCATCCGGCACTAATAAATCTTTCCTACAACTACAATACATCTTAACTATCTGACTAACAATGTAATACTGGTCAGTAGTTTCATCCGGTAGTCCCATTAGTCCAAGTCGTTCTATGGAGTTAATCCTGATACCGCCAATGTATGAATGGTGGCTAATTTTGGACGACACTCTTGCCAATCCTTCCGAAGTGAAAACCCTGTCCACTTTACCATTCTTAAACATGGTTATGTTGTGCGGTGTTAAATTTGTTATTGTCATTGCCTTTATTTATTAAAGAGTATTTTAGTAAGTTCTTTGAGTTGCATGCTGTTTAATTTTTCAACATGTTCATTAATTATTTGTATAAGTTTATTTTTTTTCTTCTGATTCAGAACTTGGTATATACTGATTGACATACTCAAGAAAAAGATCACGATTATTTTTTATAGTAACCATACCTATATCTATTTCTATATTTAGAAAATTAACAACAATACTCAAATCATTTTTTTAATATGAAGTGAATCCTTTGTCTCGTTAAATCAACCCTATAAGCAAATTCATGTATTGATAGGTCTGATTCTAAAAAAAGGAATTGTAATATCTTTTAATCTCATGGTGTTATTTGTTATTTGTTCAGCAAATGTACAACAGAAATTTTGCTTTGTCAAGTAAAATCTATAATTATTTTTAACTTTTTTTACATTACCTATATTTGCTGATATGAAAGGGTATAAACCGTTGATAGATTATGCTAAAAGGATGTCCAATTTTTCGAGGGATAATTCTTACATAATAAATTTCTGCGGTGGGTATCAGGTAGTTGGAAGCTGGTTTTTTAACATAGAAGAGAATGCAAACAGAGCAATCAGGCACACCGTTGTTTACAATAGTAATGCCGACATATTTAGGGAAGTACAATACGGCAGGAAAAGAAAGAGAGATGAAGTTGTCAAGAGCAGTCCAGTCTGTGATAAATCAATCATATCAGAACTGGGAATTGATAATTATTGCAGATGGCTGTCAGAAGTCGGTGGACATTATACAAGAGAATAGATTCCTGAACGATGAAAGAATTAGTATGTACCTGATTGACAAATGCAAGATATGGTCAGGCACTCCACGCAATATAGGAATAAAGAACGCTAAGGGTAAATACATCATTTACTTGGATGCAGATGATATATACGACCAAGAATACCTGATTGACTTATCGAAAGAAGTGGCTGACAGAGATTGGTATATAGTAGATGACATTGTTTACAGGAAAACTAAAGCCGGATGGGAAACCATTATAAGACCCGTTAATGTTAATGTACACGGACAATGCGGTACTTCTAACATTATCCACAAGACTTCATTGAATTGCTATTGGAACGTGAACGATAATTACAGCCACGATTACAGGTTCTTGAATATACTAAAGGCCGTGTCGGAAGATTACCAAAAAATTAACATTGCCGGATATGTTGTATGTCATATCCCAAATATCTATGATCTATGAAAAGAGCAGATATTCACAACGGATTCATTTTTACATTCAGAGATTATGTAGGAAGGACAACTTGCTTCGATGGTGAGATAGAAGTAAACGGAATTGAAACATGGGAAATTAAACCAGTAGAGATAACCAATGAAACCATTGAGTTACTTGGGTTAAAGTTTTACAATGGCTGGTACTTCCGTGATGTGCTGTTCACAAGAGAGCAGGATCATTATGTGGTAACCATTCATGGGTTTGAAGTCCCCAACAAGACTATCCACTACATCCACGAGATACAAGCCGTCATCTACGCAATCTATGGTATAATTGTATGAAACCAATTTTAACGATTATACAGTATAACTGTGATAACCACTTCCCGAAACGAGATGGTGTAGAATACATCACACTGGACTATGATGGGGACAAGGAAGTGTTCATCCTGAATACACTTTTAAGGATGTCTAACGGCACTTATGTCATCACACTTAGAAACGGTGACACACCATCAGAAGACTTCTTAGAAACGATATTAAGCGTATTGGGAAGCAATAGGGATGTTATAACTTACAGTACAGTTTCATCAATAGGAGATAGGTATGATTATACCATATTACAGATGAATAGAATGTTTCAGAAACAGTTTGTACTGACCAATCCAAAGTACTTCCACTGCGTAAAACGGATGTTACTTCAATCAGTTAACTTCCTTCCAACCAGTAATCCGTTTGACCAATACTCAAACCGTATAAGACGGGTATGCTTCACTGAATATAAGATTGATTCGGTACTGCTTGCTACTGATAATAATTAATAATTGTCTATTACAAATTTAGTATCAAGTAATTCAATATACTTTTTAGACTTATAAACTGCCTGTGGTGTGATACCATTATCCTTAGAATACTTTTTAATGGTTTTTATACCAGAATAACATTCAATGAGTTTAATATTTTCAACCCAGAAATCAATTGACAGTAATCCTTTATATACTGATTCCTCAATTAATATTAGTATATTTAATTCTGTATCAGTCATTTGTGCTGGTTTAAAATATTCAACTTGCGTATAGCGATATGTTGTAGGCAATATTGCTCAATCAAGCACATCGAGTATTTCGCCACATTCTTCGCAGCAAGTACATCTCAGTGTTTTTTGGTCAGTTACTGCGTGTTCGCAATACTGTTCGCTTCGCCCTACAACAAAGTGTAAACGCAATAAATTAAAATTAAGAAGCCTATTTGCTATCTCAATCATTGTGTGTTTATTAGCATTAGGCAAAGTGTCAAATTCTACCTTACAACTTTGTTGTGTATTCCAATCTTGTTCTTTTGCAACAGCTTCATAATTATCGTGAAGCCACTTTGCTAACTCTTCTTTTGTCATTTGTGCTATAATTTTAATTTACTGACGTTTACACTCGGCACGTTAGTTGCCATACTGCTTGACAAAATGTTCTATGGCACTATCAATATTTACATCACCGTAATATGGTGCTGGTGAGTAACCTTCTCCTGGTCTATGTCTTGGGTTTGCCTTTTTAATTTCATATCCGTTTTTTCTTAAAAAATCAATGAAAGTACGGCAACTAACATCGGCTAAAACTTCATTGCCTACATTAGTTGGATTTTGAACGTCATTGCTATTTTCCATGTTTGTCGTATTTTTGAAAGTGAACTGCATTTTATACGGCAACGCAGTTTAGCCGAGAACCGTTATAAGCCATTTTAACGACACCCGACAATATCCGCAATATTGCGAAGTTGTTCTATTGTGAAATTTCCATTGTGGTTGTAGTCGCTAAATGATTGTTTAATCTTTTGGAATAAACTATTCATTTCGTTTTTATCTAATATTTCTTGTTTTGAGCGATACATTTGATAGTTCCTTTGAGAGTAAACATTATCTTCATGTTTTAAATTTGAGATAGTAATCTTATCTCTCAAATCAGAGCATTCAAAATATTTTTTACCAATTTTAGTTACGGTATGTTCAGTAATTGCTTTTTCATAACGAGTATTAATTTCTCGGAATAAAATTTGACCAACAAAAACTGCTGGTAACAGCGTGTCATACCCAATTGGGGGCGCATCGCTTTTTTGATTGTTTTGTAAGTTATTCATCTGTATTGCTTTTAATCAAGTTACTACTAAATAATCCCCAACTGGGTATACACGCAAAACGTTATACAAATGTACAACAATATTTAACCATTGTCAAGTTTTTTATTCATTATTTTTTAATAATCATAGATTATCTATTTTTAGGTATGACATTTGATATTATCATAGTTAGCGATGCCTATAACAACAGTAATAAAACGGTTACGGAAGAGTGTGTTAAATCATTACTGCTTAATAAGTTAGATGCTGTTGAGCAGAAGATTATAGTGGTTGAAAAACAAGAAACGGTAAATTACGAAAATACCTTAACTTTGCATTATGATTTTGATTTCAATTATAACAAATGCCTAAACTATGGTCTTCAAGAGTCGAATGCTGAATTCATATGTCTGGCTAATAATGATCTCATCTTTCATAAAGACTGGCAGGCTGGGATTATAATCGGATTTAGTTACGGTGTTGGTAGCCTTTCTCCATACTGTATAAGACATCACAAGAATATGTTTCAAATGGATTCAAAGATACACACAGGTTACAGAACAGAACACGAATTAGCCGGATGGTGTATATGCCTGACAAGAGAAACACTGAACAGTATTGGTAAGTTAAATGAGGCTGTATCGTTCTGGTATTCAGATAACATTTATGCAGAACAACTTAAAAGAGAAAATATAAAACACGGTATAGTATGTAACAGTTTTGTAACTCACTTACTATCACATACATTAAACCAGAGAAGACCAAAAGATAAACACTTTTTGACACGGGAACAAAAGGAGAAATTTAATAATGAAGTAATTAAACTATGGAATAATGGCTAAGAGAAAGAAGTTGTTTTATTCGTACCCAGATATTTTCCGTCAGGATAAACTTGACGATTATATTTTTGCCTATTTTACAGGCGTAAGGGATTGTATCACCACCATCAAGTTACAGGAAGTAGCAATGATGTTCCAGAAGAATTTCGGAATGGAAGAAGATGATTTGGCTGTTGATATTATAATGGCGTCATACCACAGAAGTTTGGAGAAGTATAACAACTATATCCAGATTAGAGAATATGAATTTTTCAACGTAAACAAAAGCGTAAATGAAAGAGGGTAGATACATAAATAGAAAAGATGGTAGGATAGTTAAGTTCTCAGCACAGATGATTGAACACTTATCCAAGACTATGGGTAAAGACTGGAAAAGTCTTACAGAACCTGATGAACCGATTGAGATTAAAGCGGTGAAGGTAGTTCCGTTTGAGTTGGCTGAATACAAAGAGGTTAAACCAATTGAACACCCTGAGAGAATTGTTAAACCTAAACCAATTAAAAGTGATCCAGTTAAGAAACAAACAGACCGGAGAAAGCGTCAGCCTAAGTGACGATAAGTGGCAGGAACTGAAACAGATGGGACATGGTAGAATCTGGGAAGAGGAAAAAGTTAATGTCAATGAAATAATTATTAAAGCTAAAAAAATAGAAAAACGAGATGAAGGAAAAGGATTTGTTATTCGGAGTTTTGACGAAAGCGTTGGTGAAAACAGACCAAGAGTTAGAGCAACTCATTTACGATCAGACGGGGGAACTAAAGAGTGATGCTTTAGATGCCTTACTATCACAGGATGCTGACCGTGTAAGACGTATCAGGAAAGAAGCGGATGGAACAGGTTTTAACAATGGCTATAAGAAAGGCACTGCTGAAACCATGACAGACGTTGAGAAACAGTTCAAACAGAAGTTTAACTATAACTCAGATGCACAGGGACTTGACCTGATTGAAGAGTTTATCGGTAAACAGGCTAAGACCACCCTAAACATTGATGATGTTAGAAAACATCCGGCTTACTTGGAATTAGAAAGAAGCACAGTGAAGAAAGACGAGTATAACAAGGTTGTCACTGATTTTGAACAGTTTAAGACTGGTTTAGAAAGAAGTAACATGATGTCTAAGATTCACAACAAGGCACTTGAAATGCTGGATAAATCTAAGCCACAGATTGAAGATAATCCTGTTATTGCTAATAAGCGTAAACAGACGTTCCTATCAGAGTTTAATAAATATGACTATGAATTTGAAGGTGATTATCCAGTGCCCGTGAAAGATGGTAAACGTGTTCAGGATGCACACGGTAATGCACTGTCATTTGAGAACTTAGTGAAAGATACCATTGAAGGTAACTTCGTTATCAACCAGCAGACTTACAGACAGTCAAGCGGTAACAGTGGTAGTGGTGGTGTATCAGTTCCAATAGCAAGGAACAAGGAAGAATACATGAAGATGATTGTAGCGGAGAAAGACCCTCAGAAGCGTGTTGCTATAAAGGCTGCATACGAACAGGCAAACAAATAACCAGTAGGTTAACACAATGAAAGAGCCGTTACTTAACTGTTACGGCTTTTTTTATGTCCAGTAATTTATCTAATAAACTGGACAATGATCTATCAATTTCCTTCTGTAATCGTTTTCTCGCAGGGAATATCCTTAGCCCATCAGTGTACATTATATGTGGATGAAACCTCATAAGCATCCTGTCATATTCGTCTAATAGTGGTTTTTTCATTATATTAATCAAGATTTAACGCTATAATAATACGCAGGATATTAGACCTACTCATTCCTACGTTGGATAGTTTTTTAATTATAAAACAATCTCTCTCGTAATTTTTTGAGTGTTCCATATATAACTCAGCATCTTCAATTGATGTTACGCTATTTATTACAATATCCCTAATGGTATCACACAACTCTTTATTATAAAAAAAATGAGGAGTGTTAGACGTAATGTCGAAGGGTGATAATCTGTGTTTCATTTTATTTTTTTTCTCACAAACATACAACATTATGCCAGCTTTGTCAAGTCTTTTTTATTAATATTTTTTTTCGCTTATTCAATTAGTTATTTTTGCTTTTCAAAGTTGTCCATATCTTAAATGGAATGAGGGGTTTGCTACTTCCTGTATAAAAGTAGATGCGGATTTTAACCCTTTAAATAAACTAAAATATTATGAGTACAGTTTCAGGGAGCTTCGATGAGACCCTATTATTGGATCAAATCGTTAGAGCCGACCAGATTATGTTTGATGATCGTATCAAACAGCAATTTATTCCTCGTGCAGAGGTCTTAACGGTATTACAGAACATTCAGAACGCAAGAGTTTTTTCACAGATGTCAGCCTCTAAAAAGGATTTTGATGTTGTAGTTGAATGGATGAATGTGTGTGAAGGGACTATTGAAGAAAACACATCCTGCGAATTAGGCGGCATTAAATCGTCAACCAACGTAGAAGAGTACGCACTTACCTATGAAAGATCATGGGGATTCACTGTTGATGAAAGCGATTTCGTTGACAACCGTTTTGATATGGAAGAGTCTATTGCTAAGTTACTTTTGACTGGTGATAAGAAACTCACAGAAAACCTTGCTACATACGCTATTTCCCGTGTTAACACTTTCCTTGGTGTGAATGAATACACTGGTGGTAAAGGTGTTGTTGCCGGAACTGAAACATCCATTGCAGCCGCTTACTGGAATGCAGACTTAATGGCTTACTTTAACACAGCAGCCGTTATTAACAAGTTTGATAACCCTATCCTGTTGTCTGGATTTAACCTGTATGAGCAAATCTTCTTAGCTGCCGCTAAAGCTGGTAACGCTAATGGTAAAGGTGACCCAGTATTGTTCGGTACTATCCCAACATACTTTGATTTGTTCAATATCGACACTGTCAATGGTGAGCCAACAACCTATATGATTAACACTGGTGCTATCGCATTTGCTAACAAGGCTTATAACCCTGACACCCCACAGGTTGTCAACGGAGTATTCACACGTTACACTATGCGTAGTAAGTTCAGTGGATTAGTTTATGACGTATTTTACAAACCAGAATGCGGTACTAACGATAAGGTTATCCATAACTTTAAGATGAAACTCAAGGCTGACCTATTCCTTAATCCAGCTGGATGTCTGGCTACCAACACGGGAATCCTAAAATACGTGTGTGGATAGAACCATTCTAAATAACAGAGACCACTATTCCTTAACTGGGGTAGTGGTTTTTTTATACCCTATAACATATAAATCCATTAGTGAATAACATATTATACGTTAACAGGTATAATGGCAGTTAGTGAATGATAAAATCTATAATTATTTTATCTGTTCCACATATATCCTATTTTTGCGACATAAAAATATAAAATATGTCTACTATTACTTATTGCCTTGATGGTATAATTGGAGTCACCCCTAAAGCATGCGATTGTCTTGGAACGGAAGCAACGGAATCCAGTTCTGGATTATACTTGGATGGACTGGTAGAAATGTCAGATATATTCGGGCTGATAGACTGTCAAAACGGTGATGATGTGTCTGAGATAGCCTTACGGAGTTTAGATGATGCAAATATTGAATTTCTTGCGGACTTCAATAGTACGATACTGAATGACTTCACTGTAAAGAGAAAACACTTCAATGGTGCTATCGGTAAACCAACCTACAAGACAGCTTTGAATATTGCTGACGGAAGGTATGCAGGACTACGGATATTCTGTGCTGACATTGTATCAGGCTATATGAAGATTAATAAGATAGGTACACTGTTCGGACAATCCGGTAATGTTGATTTGACTATTGTAAATAACCTCGGAGAAATTGTAGATACCGTTACAGTGGCTGCTATTGCCAACCAACATACTTTAACAACTGTTAACCTGACACTGCCGTTACACAATGAGTATGCAGAGAACTTAGAATACTTTATCTACTACACTAAAGTAGCCGGAATGATACCAAAAGACAATCAGGTTAAATGCAGTACTTGTGGAAGTTTCAGAGCCATCTATAACACAATGAACCCATACTTCAACAGCCAGACAGGTGGACAGATGGGATGGGCGGAATGGGTGATGGTTGGAGGATTGAATGTAGCCAGTGACGTTGATTGGACTGATATAAATACAACCACAAACAACTATATGAATGGCTTAACGCTGTCAGTAGAGTTTGGCTGTGTATCGAATGACATAGTATGCCAAAATGTAATCAGCTTTGATGATAACCCGCTTGCAATGGCTATTGCCCATGCAATCAGGTATAAGGCTGCCTCTATGGTTATAAATAAATTATTGAGGGCTGATATTATAAATAGACCCACAATGATTAACAGGGAAGAAAAAGCAGCCGTTATACTTTACTACAATGAGCGTTACAGCACTATGATACAGTACATTATAGAGAACCTTGAATTTAAGTTCAATGACTGTTATATGTGTAAAGACAAGTGGGGAATGCGATTAGGCGGTATCAGGAATTGACCCACCATAAGTAGTTTCCTCGGTATAAAATTTAAGTAATAAGTGTGGATTTGCATCCCCAAAATCTTTAACAGGAGATTCTATATATGGAAGCTGTCTTTGTAAGGTTAATTCTTTGAAAGTACGTTCAACTCCTTTCATGAAGTACTCTAAGGCATATTCTTTCTCCCATGATTTTTCATAACCTATTTCAGCTTCTTTACGTAATTTACGTAAAACATCAGTCTTGTTTATACTGCTTTTTAACTTTACCATATCTACTGATTGTTACAAGCATCATACGGATGCCACAGGTTCTTAGTTAACTTCTTGATTGTTACGAAGGTATATCTTGCTTTGCCTTTATCGGCTATAAACTTATCCCAAGCCTCTTCTGCTGTTGCGGCATAGATGTATACATCATTACAGATGTCGAACTGGCTTTTGCAGCTAATCCCAAAACGGTATCTTTCTTTAGTCATAATTATAATTTATTTTTAGTTGATGCTTGTAAACATAGATTTTTTATAACTGCAAGCCATTGTTCATTAAACACGATTTTTTCCCCTGTTGACAAATGTTCGTAAATCCATTGGGCATTATTGGATATTCTTTCCAATGTGAAATCATCGTAGAAAATATTATCCTTTTTCATTTTATTAATTGTTTAGGTTACAAAGATAACACATCCTATTGCTTTTGTCAAGTAATTTATCATATTTTTATTATTAGCCACTATATTCTATTTTTGGCGGTATGAAATTATCTGATAAATTCAGTGCTACTATCAATGATTTACCAAGTGTTATTGAACAAATACTTTGGGAAGAATCTGTAACACTGACAGATAGGATAAGGAAAAGAGTACGTGTAACTGGAAAGAATGCCAAGAATGATAAGTTTTCAAACTACTCAGAGAAAGGACATCCAAGAAACTGGAAAGGTAAAAGGGAACGTGCTGGGCTACAAATAGGATTCAAGGACTTAACCTTTAGCGGTGGTCTGTTTAATTCCTTATCCCCACAACGGTCTGAAACTACACCAGAATCGGTAACAGTATTCCAGTCAGTTAAACTGGACGGTCGGAATAAAGACGGTAAGACTTATGAAACCATTGTAAGGAAACTGACACAACAGGAACAACTTGGTGAAGACTTTATAACAAATCCAACAGAAAGGGAACTGTCCGATACAATGAAACGAATTGACAAAAGAGTAAACAGAGAATTAAAAAAAATACTTGCAAAATGATTGAAACAATAGTTGACAGTTTAGCAGCCACTTTAAAGGCAAACTTGGCTTGGGGTGATGTATCGGTTGGTATAGTGACCGAAATGAAGATAATGGATAAAGACGGCAATGAGATTACTTTCCCTGTGTATCTGTTAAAGGATGAACTTTCCTGTGTAACAGGTGATTACATTAATATGATACCGGATTCATCCAAGAAGTCAATGATATACTTTGAATTAGAAAGCAATGTCTGTAACGAATACAATAAGACCAGAGGCGCTGAAATGGAAGCCAGCCTTACACTTATATGCTGGTTCAACTATAAGAAGATAGATCAGGAGATGAAGAACGCTGAATACATCTTCGCTGACATACTTGACAATCTACCACAGCGACTTTCATCAGATAATAGTGTATATATTACTGTAACAAGTAAAGATATTAAAGATGGCTCTGTATTCGATAAATACGACTATAAGGATGGAATGCAGTACACTAAGTACCCGTATGACTATGTTAGTATAGGATTGAATATAGTGTATAGGCTTAAACCATTTTGCGTAACGGTTAATGATAACCCTTTAGTTTGTTAATTGTATATGATTTTTAATTAGTTATTCATTGTTTATTTTTGCATTATGATATTAGAATCGTTATTCATAGCCATTACAATGTGGGTTTACATCCATATCACGTCAGAGCCCGATATGATTATGAATGGATTTTATTTGAAGTTGGACAGTTGGACAAGAAAAGTGTCCAAGTTAAATAAGTTAGTGTCGTGTGAATACTGTTTGTCTGGCTTCACAATGTTATGGGCTTATCCATTTATCACTGATGACTATAATTTATTTTGGCACATTGGTTATATTTCTTTGACAATATTTTTTATACATATATTTAACACATTTTTAAGGGATGAAGAAGATTGATTTTGAGGCTTCGTATTTTGAAGCAGATGGAAGAAAGTTCTACATGGGCGAGAGCCTGTGTATTGAAAGGTTCATGGAGTATGAACGGTTACAGAACTCAATGGGTTTTAACCTATCATTCAAACAGGTATTTGACAAGCTGAACGAAATATACGCATTACAGAATAGTAACAAGTTTCTTGATAGTGGTATCAAACTGTACAACCTGATGAACGGTATTGCTGAGAGGGTTGATGGTAAGATTCATCCGGCACTGGAAATATGTGCCTTGTTCGTAAATGAAGAAGGTGAAGACGGAACTACTTGGAATAAAGAAATGGCTAAATCCAAGATAGATGCTTGGAAGAAAGATGGTTACGATATGCAGGATTTTTTTACATTAGCCATCAGCTTAGTACAAGGTTTTACAACCGCCTACGAAGAGTTCACGGAAAATATTTCAAAGCTGGTGGCAGTGAAATAGTAGAATACTACGACACTACGATAAGGAAGTTAAATGAATTTTGGGCTAAGACATTGATAAACATAAGTAAGAACACTGGAATACAATACAATGATTTAAAAGGACTTGACGTGTTTGAGTTCTTTACAATAGTTACCAATACAAGTACAGAAGATGGCAAATAACATAGAACAATCATTAACCCTAAAATACAAGCAATATCTTGACGGTTTAAACAAGTTGAATGAATCATCAGCTAAACTGGAAAAGACTATTGAACGGGTTAATAATATGACTACAGAGAATATTGCTAATCAGTACGCTAAACAACAGAAAGCGTTAAGTGGTGAACTGGGTGTGTTAGCACAGATTACAGCCCAGATGAAGATTCAGAAGGAGTTACAGCATAGCAATACCGCTTCTACTGAGGATATTAAGAAAGCTACCTTAGAGTTAAAGCGTTTAAATATTGAATACAATAAGTTAACCAAAGCACCCAAGGATTTAGTAGCACAGACCAAGATATCCTTTTTAAGTATGTCACAAGTGATGTCAAATTTCCGTAGTTTACTGCTTTCTACATTTGGTGCGTATGCTGTATTGAACGGTATCAAAGCCACATTCAATACCATCAAAGAGTTTGAGAAGTCAATGACAATGGTTAAGGCTGTAACCAATGCCACTGCGGAAGAGTTTAAAGCACTTTCAAATATCACACGAGACTTAGTAAGGTCGGGAAGTATATTCGATCCAAAAACCATTGCAGATGCAGAAGTAGAACTATCTAAATTAGGTTTTACAGCCAATGAAATAGCAGTGATGATTAAACCAATCAATGACTTAGCTATTGCAACTGGTGAAGACTTAACACAGGCAACAGAAATTAGTACTGCTGCAATGCGTAACTTTGGACTGACAGCATCAGACCTCACAAAAGTAATTGATGTAATGGGTAAGGCTATGAATATTTCAGCCTTAGATATATCCAGTTGGAATGAAGCTGCAAAGTATTCAACATCAGTTGCCGCACAACTGGGATGGAGTATTGAAGATGTTGCGTCAATGATGGCTTTACTTGCTAATAACGGTATTAAAGGCTCTATGGCTGGTACAGCTATGAGGCAGATGATGCTGAAACTTGCTGATAGTGGTTCAAACTTACAAAAGGCAATGGGTGGTAATATAACCACATTCCAAGATTTTATTGGTGGGCTTGAAAGAATGAAAGAATCAGGAATAACACTGAACGAGATTCTAAAAGCTACGGACGTAAGAACATCAACAGCCTTTGCAATATTAGAAAGTGGTGTTGAAACATTAAAAAGTACAAGACTTGCGTTTGATGATGTAAACGGTTCGATTAAGCAAATGGCTGAAATAAACCTTGTTACACTATCTTCAAAAATTGATATATTGTCTGCATCTTGGAAAGCATTGATACTTGAATTTGACCAAGGAAACGGAACTGTATCTAATATATTTAAATCAAGCCTTGATGTATTAACGGATAAACTGAACGAGTTATCATTACAGGAAAAATATGGGTTTGACCTTTCAAGAACCTTTACTCAAAGGATTATTCAGGATAAGGCTAATATCATAAAGAATGTAGAACGTAATATATCTGAAAGTAATACCCTTGCAAAGAAAAGTTATGAGGATGATATAGCTGCGTTACGTGAATCATTGTTAAAGAAAGAAATAACACAGGAACAGTTTGATAGTGTAAGGTTAAATAAACATAATGAACTTAATGATAAACTGTTTAAATCTTCATCTGCTTTACTTGAAAGTAATTTAAGGACACAATTAAACCTTGAAATAGAATCAAGTTTAAAAAGCAAATCAGAATCTTATGTTCGTGCAGCAGAAGAACTACTTGCATACAATACGGCCATATTAACTAATCAGGCTAACTTATCCACATCTTTAAGTAAGAAGACTAATGATGAGTTGAATATGATATATAAAACTACCGTTGACAATATTACAAGAATGTCACTGGAAGAATCAAAGTTTGAAGTAGAGTTAAGGAAAGAAAAGATTATCAGGGATGAGATAAATAAAATTCTTGATAATAGGGCTGTTGATAAAAAGAAAGTAGAAGAAACACCGGAAGAAAAGTCAAAGAGAATATCAGACTTAAAGAAACAGTATGACCTTGAACATCAAATAAGGCTTAATGCTATAAATGCTGATAGGGCTTTAACTAATGAACAGCGTGAAATGAAGTTGGCAATAGAAAATTCCACATACAAGGAAAGACTATATATGCTTGACGCTAACGAGGCTGAATCATTACGGTTAAAGGAACAATACGGTGAACTGGCTAAACAGCAAGAGCAGTTATTAAGTAAGGAATTACTTGATATTTACGAGAAGTATGGTACTGAAAGATTAAAGATACAACAAAAGAATGATAACAAACTTCTTGAAAGCCAGAAACGTACAGATAAGTTTGAGCAGGAATTACTACGTGTAACTATTGACAACCTTAAAAAACAGTTAAACGAAGAGATAGACCCCAATGAAAAAAGAAGGATAACTGATTTAATCTTTGGTGCTGAGTATGAATTAGAGTTAAAAGTAGCTCAGGATGAAATAGACCAGATATTCAATACCATTAAGGCGAGACGTGACCTTATTGACAGTGAGGTTAATAAGGGTAAGACGGTTGAAGAGGCTGCTGCTTTCTTAGGTATTGACCTTGATTCAATGGATGAACTTGAAAAACAGTTAATCATAAAGATGAAACGGATGGGACTTATCACCCCAGAGGTACAATCACCAGCCAATAAAGACATCTATTCATTACTTGGTATAGGTAAGAACTTGTCAGATAAAGATAAGGAACTGTTACAGCAATCTTTCGATACCGTAATAGATAACTACCAAAGGATTGCAGATGCAGCAGTACAATCAGCCAAAGTAAGAGTTGATGCAGAGAACAGGGCTGTGGATGAATTACAGCAAGCACTTGAAACAGAGATAGCCTTGGCGGAGGCTGGTTTCGCAAGTAACGTAACGCTGAAAAGAAAGGAACTTGAAGAACAGAAAGTAATCCGTGACCAAGCATTAAAAGATCAGGCAGAAGCATTAAAGAAACAGAGAGCAGCGCAAGCCTTGTCAGATGCAGCTAACTTGACTTCTGCTATAATTCAGATAATAGCCTCAGAAGCAAAGAAAGGTGTTATAGGCATTGCCGTGGCTGCTGTTGGTATATCAGGACTGTTAGCCTTAGTATCTGGATGGAAAGCCAAGTCAGCCGAAATAGCAGCATCAGGTAATCAGTTTGAAAAAGGTGGTTACAAGATACTTGGTGGTAAAAGACATAGTCAAGGTGGTGTATCATTAGGTGAAATGGGTGAAGCTGAACAAGGTGAAATGGTATCTGTGTTCAACAGACGTGCCACACAGAAGTACGGTAAGAATCTTGCAGCCTTTACAGATGCTGTCAACAAAGGTAGTATCGACAGGGATTTGGTTGTAAACAACACAAGAGTTGGAAATAACAATTTCACCGCTAAACTGGATGACAGGAAACTTTCAGACATTCATTCTGTATTGGAACAGGTCAGAGATAAAGAAACGGTAGTCTATAACAATGGCTATAAGATAATCATAAACGGTAACAGAGTACGGAGGGTCAGAACCAATGGGTAGTTATCAAATATGGAGTTATAATGGTGTAGGTGATTTCTACGACATAGGTAGTTATGCCTATTTACAGGATGCTACCCCGAATGATTCCGGCATCACACTGGATATTATCAGAGCCGAAAATAACTTTTATTACAGGGTTAACGCATCAGGTGAATACATTTTTAACAAGACGGATTATACTTTACTTTCAGGGATTATTGATAGCTGTGAACCATTCTTATTGGTGTATAATGATAGTTGTGAACGTGGCGATTTCGTAACCAATAACTTTTGGGGATTAGCTGACTACATTGGGATGATAAAGAAAGATGGTGTAACAGTTGATTTAGACAGATGCACTATTGCTATTAACGTAGAAACATTTGACGTATATTCAAGATTTTTAAGGACTTACGATACAGTATTCAATCTGATAAATTACAAGATTGCAAGCCATACAACCACTCAGATGTTTGAGTTTGAGATCGAAACAGATATAGTCATTTCACCACACGAAGTAGTTGAACCCGTTGACCCTTTTGTTGATGGTAGTTTCTTTCAGGATGGAACAGGAAGTTTCCCTTACAGCATTCTAAAGGTAATGGAAGTACAGGCTGACTTAATTGAAAACCCCACTGAATGGTTTGTAAGTAGGGAATATGTCAGAGAGGTGCAATATACCACAATAAATGTATCACCATCCGGAACTTGGTATGGTCTTGGATTGGTTGGTGGATTCTATAAATGGGTAAGGTATCCGGTTGATCCTACTGTTGTGAATGGTTACGACATTGAACAGGTTGATGCCTTGACAATAACTTATTCATTACCGTTACGGGGTGAAGATGATATAATCAACACAAGGTGTATTCCGGTAGAATACCTGTTGAATAAAAAGCTGTTTGATATTGATTACGGAGTGTTTAAAAGCACCTTCTTTAAGAGTATGGTAAATCCTATCACAAACTTACCAAACCGTCTTACGGGGCTTCTTTTACTGCAACAATCGGATGCTAAAACAAGGGTTGACCCAGCAAGAAGACAGGACACCAGTGTAAAGGCTATACTTGATTATCTAAGACTATTCAACACTGGTTGGCACATTGAATGGGATGGAACTAATATGAACCTTGTTATAGAACACAGAAAGTACTACGATAATGGAGGTGCATATTTTACCCAGTTTGTTGATAGTGATGTAAATGAAGTTAACAGGGCAGTTATTAAACCAAACAAAGATAAACTTGAAAAGGCTACCAATTTTGTGATGGGTTCTGCTGAATATGAAGGTTTTATACCACAAGATATTATTTACTCAGAAGGATGTACTAACGGTGAACTGACTAACAGTATATCAGTAACACCATTGACTACTGACTATATGTACGTGTGGGAGAATCAATTAGATGCACCTAATGACGGTATCATATTGATTGCCGGACAACCAATGAAAACGCAATATTACTATTTGATTTATGGTGCTGTTGTAAATAACGAGGGATTAACTGCAATAAACGGTGATGTGGCTATCTATAATATTCAGACTAACTATTGGATATATGGAACACCAACAGATACGGGTACAGTATTTGGCAATGCTGTTAACTTTAGTTATACCAGAAGGGTTAAGCAAAGAAGCAGATATACCTATAACACAAGATATAACCTATTTAATCCATACAGGTTACTAAACACAAGAATTGGAATAGCAGAAATAGAATCAGCGTCTTATTCGGTTAAGAATGCTAACTTTAAACTGATATTATTACTAAGCGATACATAAAATAATGGATAACACATACTACTTAGAACACGGACTACACCTACCATTCAGGTTTTACGATGATAGGAACAAGATAAGCGAAGCCACTGACTACGGTAGGAAACTATCAATACCAAAGAGTGAGTTTTTGATTATGCCTTATGGTACGATACTACCATTTCAGGTTGTTAGGGCATTCAGTGCTATACCTATTGCAGACTTCACTCTTATCTTCTACTGTATCAATACATTAGATGACTATGATTTCAGTGCTGCTATTAATAAGTATTTCAGAATAAGGAGTATAGGTAGTGTTGATTATATCACATTCTTAGGTATCAATCCCGACTTAGAAACCATTGACTTACCTATTGGAAACTATTATGCTGTATGGTCTGATGGTGTAACTACAAGGTATTCAGAAAACATACAAGTAACAAGTGAGGTTGAGTTTATAGGAACATATCGTGCATGGTCAGACAGCAACACGGATTTAAGAACTATTGATGGAACTAATTTAAGAATAATCTAATATGTCAAACAAGAAGATAAGCCAGTTAACACCATCAAGTACTGATTTCCAAGACGTTGATGAAATGGAAGGACAACTGATTACTGGTGTTGAGAGCAGGAAGTTTACAGGCGCACAGTTAAGAGCCGTTGAAAAAGCCGAAAGAGAAGCACAGGATAATGTTATTGAGGCTGCTATCGGTCTTAACGTGGATGGCACTTTTATTCCGTTTTCAGGAACTAACTTTATGGATACTGCTACTACACATAGAGAAGCAGAAGAGTTGTTAGATGTAGCCATAGAAAGTAATTACCCACCTTTCACCGTTGAGGGTCAATTGGTAATATCAAACGCATTGGTTAAACCTGATATTGTTGATGTTGCAGGTGTAATGGCGAGTGGTGTTGCTTATCTTATACAATATACAGATGAGGCTGGGTTACATACAGAATGGAATAACGATATTTCACAACCAATAGCAATAGCAATAGGTCTTGATAGTAACGGTGATTTTATTCCTTTTGTTTCGACCAACTTCCTTAACCCGACACTAAGTATTACAGAAGGTCTTGGTGAGCTTGACTTTGTTTTGGGTGATGTAATAACAGCAGTTGGATTAGGTACAGATGGACAACTTATACCCTTCTCAGGATATAATTATCTTGACGGTGCTGAGTCTATTGTAGATGCACTTGGTTTATTAGATGCTCAAATAGCCGATAGTCCTACGGTATTATTTAAACAAACCAACACGGTAACAATTGGTGGTGCAATTACTACACTCACAAATATTCTGGGAACGGGTGTAGGTAGTTTGACTATTAGTGCTAACACACTTGCTGTTGGTGATGTTATTAAACTTGAGGTGTTTGGTAAGATTATAACAGGTGCATCCAACACAGAGCGTACTTTAGCCTTTTATCTTGGTGATGATTTTTCTAATGTTGCTACCGTTCCTGTTAGCATTAACCATTTGTTTAACGTCAATATTTATATGACCGTAAGGACTATTGGTGCTACGGGTAGCGTCTATGTTAATTACATTGAGAGAATTGATGATAGTGCATCATACGATAAGTTCTATTCAAGAGGTGTTCAGGATGTGTTTGTGGTTGATACTACGGCAAGTAACACCATTTACTTAAAGTTTAATTGGACTACGGATACAGGTGGTGAGATTGTCCCCAATAGTTTAGAAATATACCAAGCAATACTAACTAAGTTATGATAAAAATAAGGTATTCAAGCAGTAAAGACCTAACGGCTGGTATCTGTTATGCCGATGGACTTATTGTGGAGTTCTATCTTGATGTGGATGTGGGTAAGCCTAAATACATTTACAGCGAAGATGGTGATGAGGATTTAAGCGGTGATTTCATCCGCAGTTTTGCGAGGATTGAAAAGCAGTACACTATTGAAACCTATTTACAGGAGTATATGGTTGATGCTGTGTTTGCTTTACAGCTACATGATAACGTGGAAGTACTGCTATCCAATGGCACTAACCTTATTGTGGATGAGTTTCGGGTATCTGATCCTGAATGGGATGAAGCAGAAGGACTTGCAAAAGTGGTAATGACATTTGTTATTTACACAGAAATAAGCAACAACTCTTGTTCAACAGCCATAGATTGTGATATTAATGCACCTACCTTAACAGCAATGTCTGTCAGTGGAACGGTAGCCTATTGTGACTATGAAGAATACGTAACAGGCTTGGGCGGCACTATTATTGATGAACAGGCTACCAGAGACATCTATGAAGAACTTGGTGTTGGAACACTTTACACCTATATCATAACAGGTGGAACAACGGATGATAACACTTTTGTTGAGGTATTTATGAAAGTTGGCGGTGGTGCTTGGGTATCACAGGGTACTATTTCATCATCAATATACAACGGCTCTGGTGTGAAGGCGTCTATCTATACAGAGGAATGTGGTTATGCACAGAGTATATATTTCAAGGTTGCTGCTAACAGGTGGGGTTGTACGGCTGTTGAGAGTACTGTTTGGGAGTTTGCTGTTTAATTATATATGATTTTAATTGGCTTGTTGTTTATCTATTTTTGTTTAATAATTTAAAAACTTTGAAAAAATGAGTGTAATTAATCCTACTTGCCCGACAGGGTGCAGTGATTACCTTCCAGTGGTCGATTTTGATCCTTGCGACCCAGCAGTTGTGTTTGGTGAGATAGAGAAAATATATCTTGCTTCTCAGGATGCTGCTATTGTTGCAAACTGGACAACCGCAACAGATTGGTTATTGAGAATCAGTAACACAGATGTAGCCAGCACCGATACCATCAGGGAACTGACTGTATCTGCCGACATGCCTGCTGGTGTTAATGAGATGGTTGAAATCAGTATGAGACGTAAAGTGTACACACCGTCAACCTTCACTATCAATATTGATATTGACGATAACACTGACCTGAACTACGAATTTATGCGTAACATGGAATGCAACACAACCATGAGATTATGGTTTGCAGACCAGACACATTTATACGGTGGAGAAGGCGGGGTATTGGCAACAATATCAATGAAAGAGGTTATTCTTCGTGGTAACAAGTCAATCAAGAAACTGGTTGGAACAGCCACTTGGGAATCAAAATTCTCTCCTGAACGTACAGCTAATCCTCTAGTATAATGAGCAACTACGTAACATGCGGAAAAGCAGGGATTTCTTTTGAAACACTCTTAGGGGCTTTAATTGTCCGTAATGATACCCTGTCAGCTAATAACTTCATCAACGTAACTGTATATCTGGCTAACGACAGAACAGAACCTATCTCATGTTCAACCAAAGATTCATTCTATGAGTTATTTCAGAGAGCATTGGAACTGGATACAGATGGAAGACCTTCTTTAAGAATTATCTTACAGACAGCAGATGCAGACGATGATGTTTGTAATGTTGGTGAACAACTGGAAGATGCTTTAAGAATGTGTTTTGCCCGTAATGAATCCGGTGATGTCTGTTTAATGTTAATGTCTAACGAACCAGCACCACAGTAACATGGCAGAATTAGCAATTAACTGTACAAACACAGATTTATCTGCTGAGGCATTGATAAGGGTTATGGTCGTTAACAGCGATGGAAGCCCTTATTTCACTTGCTTAAACAAAGATATGTCGCTTGATGAGTTGTTGCGATTACTTATCGGCTTGGATGACAGCGGAAATTATGCACTAAGAGTATATGCAGAACAGTGAAATCTTTAGACAACTTTTCTTTGATAATGGAATAATACAGTTAAACTGTACAAATACTTCTTCCTCTTTACTTGACTTATTTCGGGAATCCATTGTCATGGCTGATGATGGTTTTCCTGCTATAAGATTGATAGTTGAAAGTGGTCAAGGTGGTTTCTGTTCAGACCTGTATCCTCCTTATAGAGATATGGTTATAGCTGCTGGTGGAACTGTAAAGAATCCAGAAATAACAACAGATATTATCTGTTTCTTAGTTGGAGAAGTATTAACCGCTTGTCAACAATTATATTACGATTACAATTTGTATGTAATAGGTTTAGGTGGAACGATTAAAAATGGTGGTAACACCGAAACAATTTACTGTTATATTATAAATAATTAATTATGGCAACATTATATGACACAACACTGCTTTTGTTTGATGCAAATGCAGGATTATTTGAAAGAGTTGATGGTGTACTGAAATATGTACGTACAGCTTATGATATGGGTACAGCCCATAACAATTTAGACGGATCAGCAACAGCAACAGTTCAACCTCGCCTCGTTGGAGGTATTGCGCCTTTGTCGAAATACACTGCATCGAATCAGAATGGTGAGGCACGTCTATTTATTCATACCTTAATCGACTTATCAGCGACTGGCATTTGGTCAATCAGTTCAATGATCAATTTTAATGGTAACTCTGAAACAAACCGTACAATCGCATCGGATTCGACAGGGTCAACATTATTAAAAAATAAGACTACAACAAACGTATTCTCATTCACTAATTCAGCGGGTGCAACGGTTGACGGGACTGTAAATAATTCTGCTTACATCGGTAAGTTTACAAAATGGATGTTTGTCGCAAATGGAACTTCTTTAAAGATTTATGCAGATGGTACGTTATTCGATACGCTGACAGTTTCAACGGTAGCAAAATTCAATACCCTATTCACTGCCTTATCTGCTAAAATAAACTATTATAGGCTTCAAAATACTGAATTAACAACTGATCAAATTACAAGTGAAACGGCTTTTATTGCTACTTTATACAGTGCAATTGAATCAACCGTTATAGGTACTCAAACATGGGCAACACGTAACTTTGAGGCTGTATGCACTCCGATGGGGAATGTTATACCTGAGATGCAAACGGCTGCTGCTGTGGAGAAACTTGACAATCCTACGATAACAGGAAGTGCAACAGGCTGGACTTTAGGAGTTGGGATTGCCTATGATACTGATAATATCATAGCAACAGCAGCAACGGCAACAGCAACACAAACAAAGACATTGACAGCTGGTAAATATTACAAATGTGTTACCGTTGTAAGTGCATTAACTGGTGGTACTGCCAATATTTTATTAGGTGGTGTTTCGGGTGCTAATATAACAGCGGCAGGAACTCAAACTATAATTTTAAAGGCAACAGCAGTAAATACAACAGTCGGGCTAAATGCGGTTGGTTTAAGTGCTACAATTGATTCATGCAGTATTTCAGAACTCGGCTGGGCAAACGCAACCGAGATATATGATGCTGTTTATGCTGCAACGGCTGGTGATGCAACTGCAAAGACTTATGCTGCTTTGAAGGAATCAGGTATGTGGTGCTACTACAATAACGATGCTGCTAATGGTGCGATATATGGTAAACTATATAATTGGTATGCTGTAAAACTGTTTGACCTTGATATGGCTTCTGCTTCATTTGGATGGCACGTACCTACATCAACTGAGTTTACAACCTTACAAACTGCTTTAGGCGGTGCTGTTGTGGCTGGTGGTAAGATGAAAATGACAGGTACAGACTATTGGAATACACCGAATACAGGGGCTGATAATACGAGTGGGTTTACTGGGTTGGGTAATGGTATTCGTAATGCTGCTGCTGGGGTGTTTGCTTATACAAAACAATACGGTTTATTTGGGTGTAGTGATGAACAAAGTGCAACATTAATTAAATCATTTCAACTTGCTTATGATTCAGCAACATTACCGTTTTCAATTGTGGAGAGTAAAAAAATAGGTATATCATTACGCTTAATAAAATCATAACAATGGAAGAACTAACACCTGAGGTAGTATTGCCTCCAACAAAATACGCACAATTTAAAACCCTTAAATCCTATCTTGCTCAGGACGCTAAGATAGTTACTTGGAAGAATCAATTAACTAATAGTGAGTTCACACGGACTGAAACAGAACATTACTACACACCTGAACCAGAACAGCAATTCGATGGGTTCTATTATATGGAGGCTAAACCAGAGTTTCAAGAAGCTGGGTTGTTTACTGATTGTGTATTGCTTGATAGTATTCCAATCCAAGAAACAACAGAACAATAGTGAGGAGGCTGTTAACCATATTACTGATAGTATCCTGTTTGTCAGGCTATACACAGAAATTAGATTGGAAAACTATTGCGGTTAAATCCAGTCTAATGGTTGTGTCAGGCTTTTGTGATGGTACGGCAGAAACACTAAGGGTTCATTATGATGAGTTTGAGAACGTGTTTCCTAATGCTAACAGGAAGTATTGGAATCCAGCTGAAAGCTGGGAAAACAAATGGAAAATGCCTTTAAGACCATCAGACAACAACTGGTATTATCTTGGTTATAACCCTAAGTATGCTGAGAAATTTCCATATAGTTCTACCGCTTTATCTTTTGCAACTGATGGTTATCATATGATAAGAATGGTAAGGAATGTTACAATGATTACTGCAATAGTTATACCGATAGGTAGTAAGAAGAACTGGAAACAATATGTAGTGGAGGCTGGGTGTTACTACTTAGCTTATACCAGTGGATTTAATTTAGCATTTGATGTAATATATAAGTAATAAAATAATGTGTAAGTGTGGTTCAAGAAAGATTAAAACATGATAGATGACATTATGAACAGTTTTAATGGTGGCAAGGCTGCTGTTACAAGTATTATCGCTGCTATGACAGGGCAGATTACATCAGATGTTTCTGGTATTTTTCATATAGCATCACTTGAAATTATTAATACAGCCTTTCAACATACTGCTTGGTCGGTAGCCATTATTGCTGGGTTAGTGTCAATTGTAAACGGTACAAGACGATGGTTCAAAAAAAGATGAACGTCTTTATGTCTTTAATAACTTCCAATACTGGAATATCATCAAAGAACTTTGCTTTAGTGATAGCATCCATTGTTGGAGGTATTACTACATTATCGTTCATTTTAATGCTGTTTATAGACCTGTTCTCAACTTATACCATAGATAGTGACCTTCTTGGTCTTGCTGCTGTTATAACGGCTGTTGGTGGCTTGTGTGCTGCTGTATTCTTTGGAAAGGTTAAGGCGGAGGGTAACGAAATGTTTTACGATAAAAATCAGGAAGGAGACTAATTATGACCAGTGCAGAAGCATTTAAAAAATATGGTGAACCTGTTAACGGTAGCAGACATTTAACCGTGTTTGATGTCCCTACTGAGTTAGAGATTGGTTACATTCCTAAGAAGATATACTGCAATAAAGACATTGTAGAACCGTTAATGCTTGTATTCATTGATCTTATCCAGACAGGATTGGTTAAGGAAATTAAATCATGGGATGGATGTTTCAATATCAGACCAAAACGTACCAGCAAGTCAATGTCATTACATAGTTGGGGACTGGCTGTTGACATTAATGCCTTTGAAAATCCTATGGGTCAGCCTTGTAAATTCAGTAAGCCATTCTTATCTATATGGAGAAAACATGGATTTGAATGTGGGGCTGATTGGTCGTATCCTGATGGAATGCACTTCCAGTTAAAATAACAATGGTTATTGTTAAACATTCAAAAAATTAGATTTATATTTTGCCAACCTAAGCCAAAAGCAAAGTCCTCTTAGAACGCAAAGATGGTTGAAACCGACTCTAAATCTTTTATCCCTTTATAATACTTTATAGGTCTCTTAGATTAAGAAAGAAGACGATTTTTGGGTACTGATAATCAATAAGTTGCAGATGTGTTTTGGTAAGAACTATACAGTATTTTGGTAACTACTTACCATTTGTTATTGACACAGAGCTTTTTTTGTTGTATATTTGCAGAAAAAACTTATGAAAAAAGACTATCGAGTAACATCAGCAATCAATCACGATGAGGTATTACAAGCCATTTCTCAGACAACAGGAGAAGTAAGACAATTACCAACAGGACATAAGCCATTAAAAAAAGGATTTGTCCCATACAAGATTCCAATATTTTACAAAATAAACACAGAAGTATCCAACTACTTATCTAAAGTATTGACGCCTATTGAATTTAGGTTTGTGTATAAAATGTGTAATATGATAGAGTTTGAAACCAACTCACTTAAACCATTGGATGATGATTGTACCTCTTTAATGCTTGAAGAAATGTTCAAAGTAAACAGGCGAGAGGTTAAGAATATCTTAGATAAATTTTTTCAACTTGGTATCTATGGTAAGTTTGAATATTGGGATAACGGTGAGGAATATAAAAAGTTTTGGATATTAAACCCTATTATTGCCCACAAAGGAACTAAGACTAAATCAGACATTATAGAGTTATTCAGGGATACTTTAATTTCAAGATACTTTTGCCCAAGAAAATGAAATCAACAGATAAACTAATAGAAATGTATGCAAGTACAATCAAGGACAAAGACTATGTTGAAAAGGAAAGAAATGCTTTAAGGGCTCGTAAAATAAGGAAACCAAAGAAAAAAAAAAGTAATAGTAAATAAAAAGGCCGTTAAGGTTAAAACTTGGTATCCTAATTACAGTGATTACCTTAAAACACCGTACTGGCTTAAAGTAAGGGCTACCGTGTTGAAAAGGGATAACTATAAATGTACTGTTTGTGGCTCTGATGAATCTTTAAACGTACACCATACTACATATAAACATAGAGGTAAAGAACTTGACCATCTTGAAGACTTGCTAACTTTGTGTGAAAAATGTCATTACGATGCACACACTTTAATTCCTGATTAAAAATATTTCAAAATAATACTTGACAAACAGTTTTTATTGTTGTACATTTGTAAAAAAAAATCGTAAATCAAGAATGATTATTACAAATAGCATTAAAATGACACCAAAAGAAAAAATGCGTGAACTGATTGAAAAGTTTAAAAAACAGGATATTACATTGATTTTCATAAACGAGAATAATGAGTCTTTGTTGGTAACAGATAATATGACTTACCATTCAGCCAAACAATGCGCACTTATTGCGGTTGATGAAATATTGTTTCAATACACTACATTAAATTCTGATTTAGTGAATTGGATTTATAAGACTGATAAGGTTGTTTATTGGCAACAAGTCAGAAAGGAGATTGAGGCATTATGAAAAACCTGATTTACATATTATTACTGGCATTACTTGTGTTTCTGGCGATAATACTGTTCAATAACCAGAAAAAGCAGTACAGCAGTAACTTACAACAACTGAAAGCAGACAAGGAACAACTGGTAAAATCTATTACTACTTTAGACAGCCTTGCTATGGCACAGGAAAATGCTTTGTACGCCAAAATCAGTTTTGACAGCCTGAAACACCTTAAGCAGTTAGATAAGGTAAAAGCAGACTACAATAGGGATAAAACACGTATCCGGCAATTACCGTTGACAGAACAGGTTGAACTACTGGAAACTAATATCAACAACAGTGTTGAACTACTGACAATAGACAAAGATACGGCAGTCATCCTGACAATACCTGATATTCAAACGGTTAACTTAACATACAATGAACTGGTTTATTCCGTATCGGAATTAAGAATAAGCCGGACAATGGTTATTGACCTGAACAACAGTTTAACTGATGCTAAAAAGGTAATCGAAACTAATAGAAGTGAAATAAGCCGTTTTAAGACACTATCGGATACTGATAATAAGATTATATCGGAACTCAACAAAAGTATCTTAAACGAACGGAAAATAGCCAAGAAACGAATATTTAAGACTATATTAGTAAGTGGTGTAACCGGAATAGTAATTGGAAGTACATTAGTAACAATTTTAAAATAAATAACTATGATACCAGAAAAATGGTGTATTGCACATTATCCAGAAGCGTTAAAATGGATTCAAAAGAATGCCGAAAAAAATGGGCACTTAATTTATAAGACGGATTATTACTATTATCCGTGTGATAAAAACGGTAACAACTCGGTTGTATTTGTTCCATATGGATACACCGAAATAACTTTTGAAGAATTTAAGAAATACATTTTAAAACAAGAAACAATGAAAACTAAAGAAGAACAATTACAGGAATTACAGGCTACAATTGAAACCGCAAGAAAGCAGATTGAGGAATTGCAAAAACAGCCAGAACCATTGGAAACGTTGGAAGATTGTTATAATAAGGTTAAGCCTTTATATTACATTGACGAAAATAGCGAAATAGATACCCTTCGCATTAATCAATTTAGATTTGATAGTGAGCAAATGACCAATCTCCCATCAAGAAAACATTGTGAACAAATCCAAGCCATTATGAAATGTATGGTAGTGATGGAAGCATTGAATGATGGGTGGAAGCCGGATTGGAAAACCAATCAGTATAAGTGGAGGTTTGAAATGGAAAACGGAGAATATAAAGAGATTGATTGGAGTGTGGGTCACATTGTTTCATTATTCTATTTCAAAACCAAAGAATTAGCCGAAAAAGCCTATACCATCCTTGGTGAGGAAACTATTAAAACTGCAATGGGACTATGAAATATTCATTTTATTCAGTATCATTAGGTCACATTATTAATGTGAAATACGAATTTGAAGACGGAGTGGATGGTATGTCTTTTGCGGCCTGTTCGGATGTGTTCGATGAAGGTAATAATAGGGTACTGTTAAATGAAATCAGCTTGATGGAAATTGACAGGGAGTTAACGGAGGAATTGGCAGAAGATCAGTTTTTTGGTGGATTCAATGGTTAAAACTATTCTCGATAAGTGCTGTAAAATGATTGATAATCAGACATACAATGTTACAGCATCTGACATGGAAGTGATTAAGGAGTATTGGTATCTCATCCACGCGGTCAATCCCAATCATTTCTTTTCATTCAATGAAAACTACACTAAGATAAGGAAGACTAAATGGAAAGACTGATATGTCAAGGTACTGGATGTCCATTACGGACTATCTGTAAGACCAATGATATGAGTAAATTCGGCAAGTTTTTTAGTGTGATACCATATAATTTAGATAAAGGATACTGCCTGTACTGGGAGTGGAACGGACAAGAACCAAGAACAATAAGAGTAAGGAAATGAGAGAAGCAGCAAACTGTATATCAGAAACATACATAAAGTCACTGACGTTCTGTAACTTGGAATTAGCAAGACGAAAAATGTCAACTAATACAGTGGCTCAACTTCTGGGTATAAACTATGCACCAGCATACAACCTGTTGAAGTTAAAGGTTATAAATATGCACCATCTTGATACACTGATGATAGCATTAGGAATGAAAGTAACAGCTTATATAGAGGATGATAAATGAAAACAGTAGAACAGATTGATTTAGATATTCAGCCATTATTGGAAGAATACGGAAAGACTTCACCGGAGAAAACAGCTACCTTAAAGAAGTTAGAAAAGGCTATTGCCGAACTAAGGTTATTACGTTCATTTCTATTAACCAACCCGAAAGAAATTATCCTGCAAGACAGGCTTAGTGAGACGGTTAGAAAGATGGAAATGAAGGAAACTTACTGGAAACAGTACAAGGCCGATAAGTCGAAACAAGGTATAAAGGTAAATGCCATTAGACCTATGTTTGAAAAAGATACAGGTATTACGGAACTAAGGTCATATTTAAAAACCCTTCAATACTTATTATTTTGAAAACAAGTAGTGCTAAATCTAAAGGAAGACGTCTTCAACAATGGACTTGCCAGAAAATATCAGACATTACAGGTATTGAGTGGGGAGACGAACAATTAATATCATCCAGAGCAGGCGGCCAAAATGGTACAGATGTAGTGTTAGTTGGGAAAGCAAGGGAATTGATACAGTTTGATATTGAGAACAAATGCCAAGAAAGCTGGGCTTTACCATCATATATTGAACAAGCGAAGGCAAATACAAAAGCAGGAAGAAATTGGTTGTTAATTATATCCAAGAACAGATATAAACCAGTGGCCGTATTAGACGCCTCAGTTTTTTTCGATTTATTACAGAAAACACTTGACAAATAGTTTTAATAGCATTACCTTTGTTAAAAAAAAAGACATGGAAACAAAACACACAAAGGGAGAATGGATTATTAAACCATCCGCAAGCGAACTTTATTCAGATATACAGACACAAGACGGTAAACGAATCTGTGAATGTAAGTCATACGGAGAAGGTTTCAATGACGCTACCGAAGATGAACGAGAGGCCAACGCCAAATTAATCGCAGCCGCACCTGAATTGCTTAAAGCACTGATTGATTGCTTGTATTTAATTGATCAGCATGATAAAACTGGTGTTAAAGCATTTGAAAAAGCAAAATTAGCCATCAAGAAATCCACAGAGTAATGATCCTCGATAGCCGGAACATATCATCAGTCCGTATGGGACTGGAAGCAATGGCAGACTTACGGTTGGCTGTGATGGCTATCGAAAACCATGAAACAATCATACAGTACATCCCGAAACACTGTAACGTGCTTGAATACTACCTTAACCCAAGGACACTGTTAACAAGGATTTGTGATATTGCCGGAGTTAGTCATAGTGAAGTTACGTTGAAAGCTGGTAAAAGCCTGTTAAAACCTATTGCTTGGGTGATACTGACACAATTTGGACACACAGATGCAAACATAATAAAACTGTTCGGGCTAAAGAAAAACATTAAAGGTCAGAGTAACTATTACAGACACAAGATGAGGGATAATATGATTAAATATCCTGCTACCGTTGAGATATATAGCCATATTCAAAAGATGCTGGAAAAAGATAAAAGTAATTTAATGGAGGAACTGTATGAAAGCAAGTGAATTGAGAATCGGGAATTATGTTCAAGCTAAAAGTCTTGAAAAGTATATTTATGAAAGTCCTGTTTTGATTAATGAGGGATATTTTGAAATGATTCTTAACAACTTAATTGATATTAAGCCAATCCCACTAACCGAAGATTGGATAGTTAGGTTTGGATTTAAGAAAAATAAGTATGGATATTATGTAAATAATACAATTCATTTTCTTATAGGAGAAACAGATGAAACACTTGGGAAAATAATATTAGCCGTAAATTTAGATAAAACGGTTATAGTAGAACACGTCCACCAACTACAAAACCTTTACTTCGCACTTACCGGACAGGAGTTAATATGTCAATAACCCGTGAACAAGCCAAAGAACTGGGTTTCATTGAGTTACACTCAGGTATGATGTATATGCTGTTACACGATGAGCCAGTAGTACTGAATAGAATAATTGAGGTGAACAAGTTTGGTCGTGACCATCCAAGTAAAGGATATTTAATGAATGGGTTACGGTTTACATACTACGTTCGTACAGTTGAAGAATTGAAAACAAAACTAAATATACAATAGCAATGAAAAAAGTAATTTTAAAAAAGGACTTTATTATTCCAGCTGGGACAATATTTGAATGTTGTGACGGTTTGTCAGTAAATTACGCCTCTGATAATTTTGAGTCTATGCTTGGAATTGGTAAAAATAGCACGTTAACCATGTATATTGAAAAGGAAAGCTGTTTAGATAAACCGGATCAATTTGAATTTATTAAAGACTAATTATTATGACTAAAACATTAGTTGACTGCACATTCTGTCAGAACTTTGTCCCTCCTACATACTTCTCTGACAGCACACTGTTCTACAAGAATCCAGAGTGTACTAAAGGTAAAAGGGTGTTATTCAGGACTAACAAGGCATCCTATATCACAGAAGAGGTGTCTGGATGGTTAAGAAACTGTGAAGAATATGAACAAAATAATAATATGGATTGTAAATGTTAAAACTATGAAAAAATACAAACATAAAAAAACGGGATGGACTGCATCCGATAAAGGTAGTTCTAAATTATGGATTGAGAAACTTGATGGTTCTTATGTCGGGGCTTATCCATTAGTCTTATTAGAAGACTCGGAAGATTGGGTTGAGGTTAGACCAATATCTAATACAGAAGATGGGAAAGATATATTTGAAGGAGACACCATATATAGGCTTCAATACACAACACGGGGGTCATCCCCAACAATAGCCGAATTTAAAAAGATGGAGGCCGTTGTAAATACAGATTTTAATCACTGGAAATTCTTCTTAACAGAAGAAGACGGGTTGATGTATTTAAAGGATAGAGAGCCATTATATAGTAAAAATGATGTTATAGCAAGTATGGTGTTTGCTGAAATATCTACACTTAACCAGAAGCTCGTTTTACACCATTTATCACATACACATTCTGGATGCTAAAAATAAGCCAGTCATTGGTGAAAGCCATTATAAGCGATAGCCTTGAGGTCAGTGCCTGTTGGAAACAGATTTACCATAAGTATATCTTGAAGGACTGTGAGTTTATACCGTCTTTAGCTATGTCACAGGGATCATACTTTGAATCTGCTTGTATTGGCTCTACTGCTCACGGTGATGTCATCACAGAACTACCGTTAGCCAGAGGTAAACTTAGTGTGGCTACCGAAAGAATCAACCAGCAAGTAGTTATCTTCCATGATATGTGTAAGAAGCTGAATATCAATCCGGCAGAGAACACACAGCACGCCATACAACACGGTGATAACGGTTTCATCAGACGTGGAGTACTTGACTGGTATCCGGTGACACTATTCGGTAGGAAAGTCATTATCGACCTTAAAATGACAGCAAACCTTGATAGTACTATTCATCCTTTTGGCTGGGGTTTGGATGATAACTGTGAACTGATGGTTGATGAAGATACTGGAATACAGTACTATTATGGAACGCCCTTTACCATAGATAGTATTCAGGCTGACTTCTATAAGAGCCTTGTAAAGAAGGTGTATGATGAGGATGTGGAATTTGTATATTTTGTATTTGAGTCAAGTAAGTTGCTTAGAAATAGAATATATTTTGCTAAATCTAATCTTGAACTCACGGAAATGAGGGTTAGTGCCGTTAAGTCAATGCTGACTGATAGGATTAAGTCTAAAGTGTGGGAGGAAATTCCAAATACGTTAAGATGTAAGAGATGTAGTTTAGAATGTCAGCATAGAATAATATGAAAAAAGTTGTTATAAGTTTTGAAGATTACAGTTATGAATGTGGTGATGGATGCTGTACAAATTATGGCACTATTATCAGAGTAAACGGTAATGAACTGCCATTCCATAACCAAGATATTTATATTCAGATTGAACAGATATTAACATTTCTTGGGTATGAAGTGGAATTAGAATATTAATTTTGTAATTTCCCTTGACAATCCACTTTTTATTGTTGTACTTTCGCTTCCTAAATAATAATCTATGCTTGTAGAATTAATCGAACGCTCATTAACCAACCGTAATAAGATTGTACAGTTAAGTGACGTGTCTAATAAACCGTCTAACTTTGAAAGATATACTTCCGTCTTTCCTTATACAAATAGTATTACAGAATATGTTAAGAGTACCGGAAGTGTTTCTGGCTACAATGGCGCAAGGTTTGTTCCGTATTTAATATTTGATATTGATAATAGCGATCTATTTATAGCTCAAAAACATACAATAGAATTAATAAATGGCTTAGTTGTAAACTATGGTATAAGCCCAAATGACCTTGAAATCTATTTCAGTGGAAAAAAAGGCTATCATGTTTATCTTCCAGAAAAACTGTTTGGAGGCATAGAACTATCTGATAATAATATTAGTCTTGTGCGTAACTTTGTAGATTCTGTTAAAGCTAAACTGGATATAGACAGTATAGATACAAAGATTTACACTGTCACATCTGTCATCCGTGTTGAGAACAGCCTGAACACTAAAGGTAATATGTATAAGATACCGCTATCACTGGCTGAATTGTCTTTACATATCTTTGAGATACAGAAACTGGCTTTAAACCCACGAACAGACTTCAAGCGACCTAAGATGCTGTCAGCCATCATGCCATCGGAGAAGCTACGTAAAGCATTCTATGAAGCTAAGACTGGTATCATAGCATCAGCCACTAACAGCAGTGAACTGTTTGAACCAGTAGTGCAGGGTAGTAGGAATGAGCAACTTTTTAAAAGTGTCTGTATCCTGATAAACAAGTCAGAGTTTGATTTCGCTACTATTAATAAGTTGGCAAGGTTACTTAACTCGGAATACAAACCGCCACTGCCTGATTATGAGGTGGATACTATTATCAAACATGCTATCAAGACTACTGGGAAGACGGAAGAAGAAGTTAAGAAGAGTAAGTTTACTGTTAAGTCAATAGGCGAATGGAACATGGAATGGTATCAAAATATCCTTCCAGAAAACAGTAAGATTTCATTATTGTTTCCAAGGCTTGATGAGGAGTTTTGTGGTAAACTCAGAGGTAAAGTTGGTGTGATGATAGGATATGCCGGAAGTAAGAAGTCGATGTATGGGCAGAATCTTGCATACCACAATGTTGTTGATAAAGGGCTTAGGGTCGTATATAGTTCAATGGAAAGTTCTGCCGCTGATTGTAATGGTAGGTTTGTTAATATGGCTTTAGGAAATGGATACGATAAAAACCCTGAGCAAGTATTGATTGATAAGGAAATTGAAGAAACTGGATACGCCAAGAGAGTATATGATGAAAAAGTGGCTAAGTTATACGGTGATAAACTGTTGGTTACCGAGGATTCATCTATGGAAAGTTCAACCTATTCGGAAGTAGTTGACTATGTTGCTAATACAATAGGCTCTGTTGATATGCTTGTTGTTGACGGTCTTTCGATGATGGGTGGAATTGAGGATTCCACACGAAGAGCAGAAAGACATAGTAAGGAATTAAAGGAGTTGGCTAAAAAATACAATTTATTCGTTCTTGTTATCGTTCACAGTAAAAGAGGGGAGGATGAAACAACAAGGGATTTATCAGGAATGGCAAGAGACTCAGAAAAAATTCGAGATAACGCAGATTTCTATTCATCATTTAGTAAGATACAGATGCAGAACAGTCTTGGTGATACTATGTACGAACAAAACAGAGGGTTTATAAGGACAGTAAACAAACGTGGTAGCGGAAATGTTATTGATATAGTGTATAAACTTGACCCAATTTCATTGATTATGAGTGACACAGGAGAACGGTTAAATAAATTAAGTCTTGATTTTTAATATTTTCCTTGACAAACGAAAATAATTGTTGTACATTTGTAAAAAAATAAGTGATATGAGTAAGTTTGAAATAGATTTCACAGAGTTTGCGTTCCTTGTGGAAGCCTGTATCCCACACAGACCAATAGCAAGAACAATGTTCTTTCAAGATGTGGTAAATAAGTATTACTATCAAATGACCAAAGATGAAGTTGATAAACTGTTTGAATGGATACAAAAGAGTTATTCGTTCAACCCAACAGAACATGATGATTCGGCAGCGTTTTATGCAAGGTATTGTCCAGATAACCAATATAAGATTACCACATTTTTTGGCGTGGATGAAGAATGTCATTTCTGTTTTAGAATGGGAGAATACTTCCACATCACAATATCAACTTCAATAGTTGATAAATACATCACTAAAATAGAGAAGTTATGAAAAAACCACTTAGCCGAGAAGACTTGATAAACTTATGGCTGAAATACCACAACACTACTGTTAATGAACTGGTTATCAGGCATACAGAAGAAGAATTGAAAGACTGGTATAACTTATATCCGGTCAGCCAAGAACAGCATGATACATGGGTTACAGAAGCGAAAGCTTATATCAAACATGTAACCAAACACTCAAAGTCTTACATAGAGAAAGGCTGGGGAATGATTTATCTTAATTGCGCACCTAATATAAAAAAATAATGAAAAAGTTACCAGAATTTTACGTTGTTGAATGTAACAACAAAGAACAAACAAACGAAGTTTGTAGTTATGTTAATAATGAAGAAACTACTTTTTACAATCATTGGAAATATGTAACAAACTCTGAGTTTTCAGACTCTTCACGTATTAATGATGACATTAATGGTAAAGCAGTTGGTTTGCCTATAATCCAATTCAATGACTGGAAGAAATTAACAAGCCCAGAACCAAAGAAGCGTACATTGCAGGAAAAAGCAGACAGGTTAGCTGTTAAATACCTGACAGCGTTTGCAAAGCAGACGAACACAGAACCAAGTTTTATGTTTGACTACGACTTATTTGCCGGAATAGAGGCAGCCGACATGTATCTGGACTTCACAACCGTTAAATACGTGGTTGACAATGAAGTACCGTTTGATACCTTATACGCTTGGTATTGGACTACATTGGATTTGGCAATGTTAGGACTGGAAACAGTTAGTTTGTCTTACTGGATTAAAAACGAAGCCAATGCCTAATACAGTCCTATGTAAAGGACTTGAATGTCCGTTAAAAGAATACTGCTATCGCTTCACATCAGAACCATCTGTATATCAGCAATCTTATTTTGTAACTCCTCCGTTTTACGAAGAGGATGATGGTAAAACATTAGGATGCAAAAAGTTCCTTGGGAATAAGAAGTGGCAGGAGAAGTTATGACCAAAGAAGAATACAGGGAAAGAACGATAGCCCTACTAAAGGCACTATCTGTTGCTGAAAAGGAATTAGCCGACCAGTATATTGCAGAGAACAATCCGCATAAAGTTGGTGATATTATAAAAGATGTGCTTGGTAGTATTAGAATTGAAGAGATAAACACTATGTATGATAAGTACACGTTTCCATACTGCCATTACTACGGTACTATACTGACAGATAAGCTGGTTGCCGTTAAAGGTAATAAGAAAAGAAGTATCTTCCAGAAAAACATTGAATAATGATACAGAATATAGTTATATTATTTGTAGCGTTCTCTATTGCTATGTTTTTACTGGGACGTATGAATGATAAAAAATAATTCACTTTTTACTTGACAAAGGCTTTTTAATGTTGTACATTTGTAAAACAATTTAAAACAGAAACAATGGAAGAACTAACAAAAGAAGCAGTAAAGTTTATTGAAGAAAGGTATGTCGGATTTGACCTATCTGAAATATTACCAGTTTTGACCAGTTTTTTACTGGATTTCGCTACATCAGATGCAGTTAATAATTATCACAGAAAAGAAATAACAAAATGAATAAACCATACGTCAAACAATTTGATTCAACGGGAAGTTGCATAAACGACTTCGGTAAAGCATTAATAACTGAGTTCCCAAACAGGAAGGCAAGACGGGCATACTTAAACCAAGCACGCCTATTTGGTAACGGTAAGAACTACCACTTAACAGTAACCCCATTACTAAAATACAAGAGAGTGGCTCAGGTTGAATATGACAAAGAAGGAACAAGAAAAGTAATTGAACACTATCTAACAAAGTAATTATTATGAAAGTATTAATCAGAAAGTTACAGGATTGTGATAATACTAAACATCCAAATCACATAGAATCAGGATTTGAGATTGAAGTAGAAACAAGATACCCAAAGCCTATTACCAGTGAAAGGTATCCACCAGATTACTACTGGTCAACAAGTGTGGTAACAAAAATACTGGATGATAACACTTTCCAAACACTTAATTCAATTTATCAATATACAATATTAAACTAATGGAATACACATTTAAACAGGAATTTGAAGATAAGCTGAATCAGCTTGGGGTTAAGGAACAGTTTATTGCTAATATTGTCCAAGAGGAAGGCGAAGAAACGGCAGTAGAATCGTTTAATAAACTAAATGAAAAAGAAACCTTTGAAGAGTTTATTATGGCAGCATTTATTTGGGGTAAATCGACAGAAGGAATTGATTTTTGGGAAAACATATCAAAACAATGAAAACAGCCACAGTAATCATACGTAACATTGAACTGGAAGTTCAGTACTAGGAATCAGAAGATCAGGATACTATTGAGTTTACACTTATGGGAATCTATGTTGGGAAAACAGACATAGTTGAACTTATCGAAAATAATGACGATATTATCAACGAAATCAATGAATCACTGCTGGATATTTACCAGCCATTAACAGAAGAGGAGGAATAAACAATGGAATTTACATTCAAAAAAGAGTTTGAAGATAAACTCAATAAACTCGGTGTCAAGGAACAATTCATTAATAACATTCTTAATCATGATGATGACGACAATACCCGTATGCTGGAAAAGTTAAACGAGGAAGATACAACATGGTTTAGATTTATAGCCAGAGCTTTTACTTGGTATAATTCTCCAGAAAAACAGGATTTCTGGGAAAAAATAGCAGAAACAGAGTAATATTCATTAACACTAATTTAATTAATTAATTATGAAAATCATCGCATCAGCAACGGGCGGAGGATCAACAAGACTTCTCCCACCATCAGGTAACTTTCCAGCCAGATGTTTTCAGGTAATTCACACCGGACACCACTTCGACCAAAAGTATGGTAAAATGAAAGACATCCTGAGGGTATCATGGGAGTTAGTAACAGAGAAAGCCGTATTCAAAGATGGCGAACCGGAGAAACCATTCGTGGTTAATAAGAAATATAACCTATCTCTCGGAGAAAAGGCTACACTCAGGAAAGACCTTGAATCATACAGAGGTAAAACATTCACAGATGAAGAGTTAAAAGGCTTTGATGTCAGTAAACTTATCAACACACCCTGCATGTTACAGATCATTCATAACAAGGTAGATGACAATGTGTATGCCAACATCAGTGCAATTGGCTCTATCCCTAAAGGTTACGTGGTTGACGGACTATACAATGATACATTGCTTTTTAGTGTCAGCAGCTTTAATAAGGAAATCTTCGATACATTACCGGACTTCATAAAGACCGAAATAATGGAATCTGAAGAGATGAAAGATAAACCAATAGAAACAGATGCTACAAACGATGCACCGTCTGATGACCTTCCATTTTAATAACTAATAAAGTCCATACTATCGTGCCGGTTGGGGGCTGAGGGTATAACGGGGTGGACTATATTTTATGAAAACCACTATTAAGCACCAGATACAATGGTTGCATGACAATTCAAAGGATTATCCCATAATGGCTGAGATAGCTGAAAACCTGATAATATTGAAAAACAGGTATGCCCCGACAAGTGAAAGTTACGTTGTTGAAATGAATACAGAAACATTTAAAAAATGGATACACCTATAATCGAAGAAACATTCAGAATTAACGAGACCACTACTTGTACATTTACTGACACGGTTATGTGGCTTCATCAGGATAATCAGAATGGTAGTTATGACTTAATCAATATCAATTACGATGAGTTTGTGAAGTTGGCTGAGTACATGGCAAAGCAGGATTAGTTATGGTTATTTCTGAACAGGACTACAAAGCTGCTAAAAAGATCGTAACCTTGTACGAAAAGAGGGATGCGAGGAAGTTTTATCAGGATGAATTAGTTGGTAATGAAGGAAAGCCGTTGCATAGTTACTATCAGCAGCTTGTAGACTTCCTGTTCGGGAATAACATATTTGGTCATCCATTCGATTCGGTCTTAAGCCTTGAATACCAATTATCATTCAGTCAATTCGAGAAGTTGGTTGAAATATCTAACAAGACAGGTAAGAAGTTTTCTGATATATTGATTACGATGGAGAATGACGCTAAGTACACTAAAGGAAAGAAAAGCCTATATATGACGCTCAATAATTGGTTGGCGCAGAGATTCACTAAACAGTATTAAAATTATTAACTAAAAACAAGTAAATGAATATTCAATTTCGACCAAGGTTGACAGCAGAAGAATATGAATACATCAAGTCTATACGCAAACAAAGCAATCGTAATATACTGGTTGTCGTGGATTTACACACTCCTTTTACGAGACCTGAGTATCTTGACTTCTGTAAGTCTATATACAATAAATACCAATGCACTCATACAGTGCTAATTGGAGACCTGATTGATTCGCATTTCAGCAGTTTTTATGATACCGATCCTGATGGACATTCTGCCGGAGAAGAGTTAAGATTGGCTAAAGAGCAGATCGCTTTGTGGTATAAATCATTCCCTGTTGCTAAAGTGTGTATCGGAAACCATGATTTAATACCAGTGCGTAAGGCTTTTAATGCAGGACTCAGTAAATCTTGGGTTAAGTCTATAAGTGAAGTTCTTGATACTCCTAACTGGGAATACTCAGAAGAATTTGTTATTGACGATGTACTTTACACGCACGGGACAGGAAGAAAAGCAAGTTCAAGAATGATAAACGATATGACATCAGTAGTACAAGGACACTGGCACTCAGATAGTTACATAGATTACTCTGTTGGAAGGAATGATCTATTATTTGCTTTACAGGTAGGTACTGGACTTCACGATAAATCATACGCAAGTGCATACGGTAAAAACTTCAAGAAAATGCACATTAACTGTGGTGTGGTATTAGAAAACGGAAGGCTTCCTATTCTTGAATATATGGATTTATAATTATTATCCATTATTTTAATAAGCATCAGTATATAGTATTTTTGTTTTGCTGTTTGATAATATTAACTAAAAAATAAAATAAGTCTGCCACCATTAGGTATTGCCAAAGTCCATATCGGACAAATCGGACAGCCTTTACCTTTTGGTAGCAGCACTTTTTATTATGAAAACAATTGAATTAAACAAAGGATTTACTGCTTTAATAGATGACGATGATTATGAACTTGTTAGTCGTTATAAATGGTATGTTCAAAAAGTATGTTATTGTTATTATGCCATTGCACATAGTAAAACGGTTAATGGAAAAAGAACTACATTAAGAATGCATAGGCTGATTACTGGTGTGAATATTGGTACACAAGTAGACCATATTAACCATGACGGATTAGATAATACGAGAGGAAACTTACGTACTTGCACACAGTCAGAAAATCAACAAAATAAACGAAGTAAAAACGGAACAAGTAAATATAAGGGCGTTCATTTAAGAAATGGTAGTAAAAAATGGAGAAGTTCCATAAGAGTTTCTAAAAAACTTATTGATTTAGGTTGCTTTACTTCTGAAACCGAAGCTGCCATTGCCTACAACACCGCCGCCATTAAATACTTTGGAGAATTTGCCTGTTTAAACGAATTTAATTAACTTTTTACTTGACAAACGCATTTTAATGTTGTATATTTGCATCATAGTTCTTTGAAATCTTCTGATTGAAGCAAACAAATACATGGGAACTAAGGTAGTTCTCTGGTTACAAGTATGTATCGAGTATATAGCGTGAAAGAGGATGCAATCCGAAAGATTGCTAATATGACCCAGTGAGGGTGTTATATCACGATTGTATAAGACCCCTTGCAAGGGTCGTTGTTTGTGGATAGATAACAGGAACATAGAGAAGTACCGTGAATACGGTGGGCTAACTAAGTTGTTATTCCGTAGGCATACGGTCAGAAGATTTTTACTATTTTATTTTGTTGTACTAAAACTATTTAATATGAATTACAAAGGACAATTAGAAGGTTTCCCACAAGAAGTGGTTGAAGCTATGCTGAATGAACAAGTAAAACAAGGTTATCCAAGAGATATTACCGTGTTTGAAAGAAATAAAACATCAGGAAATAGTAACAAAGGATTCGTTTGGTACAAAACAAATGATGGAGTTTATTTTTGGAATAAAGTAATTGAAAGTAAAAACTTTGATATGTTCTTTACTAAATATCCCAAGAAATCAGAGTACCCCAAGGTTATGATGGTAAGAGACCGTGAGTATGAGTATTGGATGAAAAAAACTGTACTGGCTTACCTTGGTGATGACTTTATCGAACCGTATGTTGTGGATGATGGCTTTGAAGATGGTAAAATATCACACGTATGTTACCGTTTTGCTAAAGAGGTAGAACAACCTGTTGAAGTCACTATGGAAGATGTTGCTAAAGCGCTTGGAATTGATATTAAACTATTAAGAATTAAAGACTAATGAAAAAACTAAGAACCATTTTTTACGCATTACTGTTCGATGTTACTTTCCAGAAGGTAGCCAGTATCAGTCCGGCAAAGACGGAATACTATATTCATTTTCATCCTCGGTTAGTGCCAAGTGTAATTTGGTTTATCATTAAGTTACCATACATTATTTTACTTGGTGGCTATATAATGGTTAAGCAGACATACTTAGCTTCCTTCAAGTCGTTTAAAGGAGGCAAGATTAGCCTACCTAATAAAGAAAAACCCACTAAAAAACATTTATTTAAGATATGAAAGACCACAAAGAGTTACAATTAGGTGATCTGGTTGTCGTTGAAGACGGAAATATACGACAAGAAGATGGAAGTAGTTATAATGGCTCTATTGGGCATATTACTGAAATTGATTTAGACTACAAATATCCATATAGAGTTTATATTTCTAAATATGATTATAATGTTTGGTCAACTATTAAAAGAAAAGCTACTCCCGAAGAAATCAACCCAACCAAGTCCATAACCGATTTAGTCATTGAAGACATGAATGTCAGGAAAGAATTTGGCAGAACTAAATATGGCACATACCTTTATGCTAATAACGGCAGGGATGCCTTACAAGATGCTTATGAGGAAGCAATGGATTTATGTCAGTATCTTAAACAAGCAATAGTCGAACGCAATGAAAAAGTATGATAATGTCAAGTTTATATACGACTCGTTAGAGTATGTTATATTATCACAACCAGATGGTTATGTTATGTCACAGGCTGGGGGGGTTGGTATAAGTATTTG
>Ga0209318_1000222_pt1 | contig 60155 bp, 61 predicted proteins | sample RifGroE1_FD_183999 | JGI IMG/M metagenome (GOLD analysis project Ga0209318, IMG submission 183999) | Groundwater microbial communities from Rifle, Colorado, USA - Groundwater E1 (SPAdes) (version 2) | ecosystem: Environmental > Aquatic > Deep subsurface > Groundwater | place: Rifle, Colorado... | reverse complement strand
GATGAAAATCGGCGTCATATATTCCTCAGTCGCTCGTTTGATTGCTGGGATTAGGCTGAACTCACCTTCACAACAAACATTACCTTCCCCTAGCGACTTTAGAACCATCCCAGCCACACCACCATTGGCGATAAATCCAAGAATCAGACTTGGCTCAAGCCCTGGCACAAGCTCAATGCCGACCACACCACGACCGAACTTCGGTGCAAGAAGCAATTTGTCTTCTGCATCTGCTCTTTTGCGAAGTAAGCTCGAGTTAAGATGGACACCTGAGCTATCAATTTCACCAACGTCCGGCGAAGACAATGACTGCATAGCGTCATATCGTCGCTCACTTACTTTCAGCGTCCGACAACCAAGCAATACACGTTTGTCGAAGTTAACCATCACATCAGCAATACCCAGGATGATCGCCTGCTTGAGAGTTTCAAGCATACGAGCAAGATTCGTGCGCCCATCCCCTTTTTCGTCATAAATCGGGTTCTGGGCACCTGTGACGCAAACGGGAATTCGTAGACCTGTTCTACCAGGAGTTCTTCCATGCAACGCAAGAGACAGAGCAGTTGCAGTATAGGGCAACGTGTCCGTCCCGTGTGCAATTGCGACAGCATCGAAACCTTCATCATCCTGTGCCTTCTTTATCCTAAAGATGAGCTTTTCCCAATCTTTCTGATTAAGGTTCGTCGAATCCTTTGTAGTAATGACCTCGAACGTAGTTTCAAAGAAGTCATCATACTGACTGATAATTGGTAAGCAAACCTCACGAAACTGACTTCCATCAGCTGGCACAACAAGAATAATTCGGCCACCCTCTCGTATTTCCGGAATCTGACCGATTGTACCACCGTGGTAAATAAAAAGCAGTTTTTTCATGTGCACCCTCCTAGTTCCGAAATCACGCGCTCTTGTTACTCAAGAACTGTTTATTTTAAGGCAAAAATAAAGATAAGTCAATATTAAAGAGTTTAATAATACAAAAAAACAGAGATTTATTCTGATTCTATTTTTGAAAATATTTAGAGCTACTTAGTTATCGGTTCAAACTTTTTCCACTTGCCTTCAGAAATCACGTTTACTTGATCATCATCTATTACAACTGCCGAATTGTCGTCAATGGCATAAAAAGTTGACTGAAAATTGTTTGTTAATTCTTGAGTTGTTTCATCGGTGTACTGAGGACGGTCGGGATTATAAAAATGTGGCCTAATACTAAAATCAATATATTCTAACGCTTTATCCCCTTCAAATTCAGGGATTTCTTCACAATATTTTTTAGGGGCAGTGGTGACAATATCTTTTCCTAAAATCACCGAGCCTGCACTACACCCAACATAAACTTTTTCCTCCAATAGCTCTTTTAGAACTTTATCTAAACCAGCTTTTTTCATTGAATAGATCAAATGATAGGGGTTTCCGCCACCAACCATGATTACATCGGCTTGTTTTAATCTTGGAAGCCAAATTTCTTGGGGAATCGCAGAGAAATCCAAAAGGTCTATTTTTCCGATTTTCATTTTATCGAGACCAATAAGATTATTAATAATCCAGCGTTTATCCGTTGGCCGAGCAACATTTACGGCCGTTGGAATGTAAGCCACAATCATCTCTTCGGGTTGTTTGCCGACCATTTCGATAAATTTATTTTCGATTGTTTTATTGGTAATTCCAGTTGAGGTTAAAAGTAGTTTCATAAGACGATCATATCATAGGCTATAGGAATAATTAACTATCGACTATTTGTAATAACAAAAAAGAACCAGAAATGGTCTCTGATTCTCATTTAAGTGGAGCTGGTCGGAAAAAGTTTACACGAAATCATTGCTGAAACCAGAAGATGGAGAGAAATTCTGTATTTAGATTATGAACAATACATATTAGATACATTCCTTAAATGATTATCACTGAAAGGATTGACTTTAAATTTTATATGTGCTATTATGTAGTGTCTAAAAAAGACAAACCGCACATCTAGGAGGCTGATCGGAAATGAACAGTAATTCAACAACGTCAGAGTCGGCAATCCGAATTGTCATAAGTCCAAGTAAAGCACCTTCGGAACCATGGTTTTCCGACAATGGCTGGAAAAAGATTCGATGCGTTGTGGGTAAAGAGCCCGTCACCCCAGGACAACCACTTTATGCCATTCTACTCTACGCAGAAGGAAAAGAGTGGTTCATCGGAAGCGTATGCGAAGACCATGTTGATTCAAGTGAAATTGGAAAACTGGGCATAGAGCTACAAATCGAACAACTGAACAAGCAAATGAAAGCAATTGAGGCAGAGAAAGTACAGCTTGCTCATTTCGCCGAGGAACTCTCAGCATTTCCACCAAATATCGTCAAGCACAAAGGAAGTCATTTCGATGGCTTCAAAAGGTGAGCATTCTAATGGCTCGCGAAAAAGGCTTGTGAGAATATCACGACCCCTCGCGAGCCTTTTTTAATACAAAAAAAACAGGATTTTGACCTGTTATTTTGATACTGGTGGAGCTGATTGTTAAAAGTTTGCACCCTATCCTTGAGGAAACTAAGCGCTGGCGCTAGATCCTATCATTCGAATTCGAGAGATACAAGTTAGACAACGGTTTCAATATCCCTTAAAGGATTAGCACTATGCCAGCAATGCGTCCATGAGGCTTTTTGGTACAACATCAAGTCCAAAACACCAATATATCTCTTCGATTCTATCTCTTAGAAACAACTTCAGATTCTCATCGTCATTTAGGATAACAGTGTCCAGTTCAAATGGAACGTTCAAGCTGGGCAGGAAAGTTAGCTCTAAATCACCCCAATCAAATCTATGTATATCGCCCAATCTTGCATCAGCAGTATTTGTGATGTTGATATTTCCAGTTAGGCCACCCTGATAACCATATTTAACGTAAAATTTCCTAGCAGAATGTAATATTAATTTTAGCCTCACGATCAAGTGTGAAATGGCTAATACTTTTTCTTTTGTATCTGGGTTGTATTCTGATATATCAAAATAGTCGCAAAATAATCCGTTCGTAAATATTTGTTCAGATCTTATGCCGCCACTCCTATCGTTATAATGGAAGGCAAAAATGCCATTTGGTATAGGGGTAAAACTTCGTTCTTGTTGTGGGTAATGCGCTTGATGTAGAAGTACCCTGTATTCGTTAATTTCATCCATTAGTGTTTTTGGCTGAACCATGTTTTTTGCCGGATAATAAGGCTGAAGGGTTATGGCAGATATCGAAACACCATCAATCCCTAATCTTTTGGAAAACAATTTTTTTCTATCTTCTTCCGGTTTTTGTAATTCAGTAGCTTTCATTCGGTCTAATTCAAGCTGGCTCTGGTTTATTTTGTTGTCGTAAATTGAAGCAGCTATTTCATTGTTTAAATTACATGTCTTTTTGGCTTCATTCTTCTTTTCGAAGAGCATTTTTTGAACATCGGGATGTGCAATTTCTTCAAATCTTTTTGTTATACTGCCGGTTCTGATGTAAATATTTGGGTCGTTAAGAATATAATATGGGGTTCTATCTCCCTCAAAAATCCTTAATAAAACAAAAACCTTACCTTCCTTGTCGTTGGTATATTTGATCTTCAAATTTACAATCATTGTTCAAACCATCCCACTTTGTAGGTTTGCCAGTCTTTTCATCCTCTTCAACTCCAAATATAATTAGACCCCCTCTGGTATTAGAAAAAGATGCAAAATGCTTTGCGACACCTTTTGGTGAAAAGTCCTTTTTGTAGTCTAATTGGACATTTTCAAGATAGCCTTCGGAACAGAAGTCAGATACATCCTGAAAGGTAAAGGAATTTATAGGTTTTAATAATAATTTCATATGTTATGACTTTTACTTCTGCTTTTTACTGTATCTAATAAAATCTTCTTTTCTACTACATGCATGCTATGCGCACCCGCAAGAGCTAATATATCTTTAGAGAGTTGATCATTCTTGATCACATCTTTGTATAGAATATTTATAGATGATTCAATGGCCTGATGTAATTGGTCTATATTCACGATCCACGTTTCTTCATTTTCTTGTTCATCTATCATTTCCATGAGAGATTCAGTATTTTCTTCAGTTACTGCGAAATAAATTATTTTACCTTTTTCACCTTTTTTGATGTCCGGCGTCCATACTAAGTTGTAGCTTAAGTGCTCGAGTGCATTTCGTAGGCGGTTTAAAATTTCAGCCTCTTTTGCAGAAAGATCTGTTGGTAAGTATTTTCTTATGTAATTTTGGTAATCTGTACCAGAGAGGTGGACGATGTAGTTAAAAAGAATCCTGATCAATAAAAAAGCCGCGAATGGAGCGCCGGCATCATTCGATATTTTAGTTTTAGTACTTGGATCGATTCCGCGGCACCACCAGATGTCTTTTCTTAATAAATACAAATTAGAATACCCATCACCATATTTTGAGATGTATTCATCTTTTGAAAATTTGGGTTCGCAAAATATTCTATCAATATCCATCATTCCCCCCCCCACGTTTAATTAAATAGGTAGGTAATATTACATTGATTATAGTTCAAGCACTTGTATCTGTCGAGCATGAGTTGGACCAACGCTGCAAGGAGTGCACAAATCGGCACACGGCGCCAAACAGGTGTCGAAGATCTTGTGATCATTGATGCAATTTGAATTTCATTGGAAAACAGTGGTTTTAATGGAAAATAGTGGAAAATCCTCGAAAAACCTCGGATATTGTCGGTAATTGTCGGTATTGGTCGAAAAAGGTCGAAAATCGTCGAAATGGTATAAATTGGTAGAATCATAGAGACCTTCATTCGTTTCTCGTTAAAGTTTATCGACCAAAAACTCATGGTCTGGAAGGAACTTGATCGTGCCAGTCGGGTAAAGTGTAAACAACTGCTGTTTCCGGGCGAAATAATAGTAAATTCTCACGAAAAAGTTTGCACCCCTCAAATAAGCCCTATTATCTGGTTTGCGAGCAACAAAAAAGAACCAGAAATTTTCTGATTCTCATTTGGTGGAGCTGAGGAGAATTGCACTCCTGTCCAAAAAAAGCATTAATAATCATTGACAAGCTTAAATTTTGCGAAGCAAAATTGTTCTTTCGTTTTCTTTTGCCTATTTACCAAAGATATCTCAATAAGCAGCAGACTGATTTGTAACGCCTCGTATCATTCATTCAGTCGACAAATGAGGAGACGCTGCTAGCCGAAGCGATTAAGCTAGAGCTAAAGCAGGGGTAAACGAAGGTTTTTCGTTTGATTTTGTCACGGATTTTACGAGACTCGTAACCTGCTCGGCTTGAAATTATTAGGAACTTTTCCCGTCGAATCTATACAGCCCCATCCAATGTATTCTATCAGATTTTCATGAAAAAATCAATTCCTTTTACTCGTCAGAAAGCCTGAATTTCCATATGGAGATTACTAGTGTAACAACGATCCAACCTATGACAATTTCAATATTTAAAGGATTAGAAAATGGATTACCCGCTTCAAGACCAATAGTACGAACCATTCTAAGTAATGGCGCAAGCGGTAAATACTGGACAATAGTTAGTAACCATTTTGGCAACTGGTCGATTGGAAAAAATACGCCAGCTAAAAACATCATTGGAATTGTTACAGCCACAGACATACCTTGAGCAGCGTCAGTTGTTTTGGCAAATGCAGCAATCATAAATCCGATACATTGGAAAAGAAGACCGCCAATTAATGAGAAAATTAAAAGTAAACCAAGATTTCCGTAAATGTGTGCATTAAAACCATAATAACCAATTAGCAATATTAAACCAATTTGCAAAACGTTTAACATTAAACGCGAAAGGACTTCCGCAGCCACAAATTTCCAAGGCGCTAACGGCGTCGTGGTAATACGCTTTAATATCTTATCTTCGCGATAATTAGCCATCGTAATGGCAATGCCTTGAACAGACGAGTTCATTAGGGCCAAACCAATTAAACCCATTAAAACAAAGTCAAAGTAATTCAATGTGCGATTATTAGTTTTTTCGACATCAATCGAAAAACTCGGTTGAATGTGATTGATTTGATAGTCAGTTTGAATAAAAAATTGATTTATAAAACCGCTTACAACTGAGTTCACTTGTGAATTTGCCGGATCTTCAATCACTTTGATATTTTTCGGTGCCGACGGAATCGGCGCACCAAAATTTTCCGGTACCTCGATAATAGCGCCAATCTGATTCTTCTTTAATAAATCTCTTGCGTCTTGTTCGTTCACACCTTTCCTAACTTTCAAAACATCACTTTCTGAGAGAGCTTTATCAAGACCTTGCGCCAACTCTGTATTAGAATTATTTATCAGAACGACTGTGCCAACGCTTCCCGATCCGCTACCAAAGAAAAACCCGAAAATAATTGTAAACATTAAAGGGAACATCAACGCCCAAAACAACGCCTGACGTCCACGTACCATCATTTTTAAATTAGCTAAAAACAATTTAAGCATTTTCTTCCTCCGCTTCTTCCTGAGCAATTGCTTTGCCGGTTAATTCAATAAAGACGTCTTCCAACGTTGCCCGTCCCACAGTTAAACTTTCCGGATTTTCTTTTTGTAGTAAACCAACCGCTTCGTTTAAATCGGTCTGCGTTTTTAATTTCATTTCATAATGCGCTTCTTTGCCTGGCAGTTTTTTAATATCACATTCATCTAAGCGACACGATTTTTGAAGTTGTGAAATAATTTCCGGCTTGTCTTTTTCTAGAATAAATTCCACTCTATAAGGATGCTTAGTATGTTCAATCAATTGATGCGTTTTATCCATCGCAACAATCTTACCTTTTTCCATTATAGCAACGCGGTCACAAAGGATTTCCGCTTCTTCCATATAATGAGTTGTTAAAATAATAGTTTTACCCTGTTTTTTTATTTCTGAGATAATGTCCCAAGTTTGTCTACGAGCCAGCGGATCTAAACCGGTAGTTGGTTCATCTAAGAAAACAATTTCCGGATCATTGATTAAGCTCGCAATAATTGAAAATCTTTGCTGTTGGCCACCAGACATTTTATCGACAAAATTATTCGCTTTAGATTCCAAATGCACCATTTTAAGCAATTCTTTTGGATCGGAATGTTTTTTATAAAATCCGCTAAATAAATCTAAAATTTCTTTTAAGGTTAAAAAATGATAATAGGCCGATGACTGCAATTGAACACCAATTCTCTCTTTAATTTCTCTTAAATGACTGTTAATATCAAAACCTAAAACACTTATCTCACCAGAACTCGGCTTTCTCAAACCTTCGATCATCTCCAGAGTAGTAGTTTTACCCGCACCATTCTCGCCTAAAAGTCCAAATACCTCACCTTTTTCAACTTCGAAGGAAATCCCATTAACGGCGGTAAAATTGCCATATTTTTTAACTAGATTACTGACATCGATGACTTTTTCCATCACTTATCCCCTTCTATTTTAGAAAGCATTTCTTTTAGATGTTTGCCCATTTCTTCCGCTTTTACCATGCCGATAAAATTATCGCCTTTGGAAAAGACTAATAGTTTTTCACCTTTTTTTAAATTTAATTTTTCGCGAATTTCTACAGGAATAACAACCTGACCGCGTTCACCGATGGAGGTTATGCCACAAGGCATATTTTTAAAATCGAACATATTTTGCCTTTTTGATTAGTAATTCATACATTTCATACTAATCATACGAGGAATTTTTTGCAATGTAAATGGTGCCCGCATGCCTAAAGGTGGCAGGAGTTACACCTATGGCCTTTCTTTTTTTGAAGAAAATACACTGGTGCCCTCGGGCTGATTCGAACAGCCAACCTCTCCCTTAGGACGGGCTTGCTCTATCCATTGAGCTACGAGGGCATAAATCCTTGCAATATTTCTTTAACAGATAAATATTACCATATTTTGGTCTCAACAGAAAGAGTTTACTGACTAAACAGATCTGATTGTGCAAATACGGGACAAGCGGTACTATCGGTAAAGCAATCATGCAATATCTTAAGAAAGACGCATCTTTAGCCACTTAATACAGAGTGGCTAGCCCCTCACATGAGGGGTTTTTAATTTGATTTTAATTGATTTTAAGATATAATTAACTCTGTTAAGATTTGATTTAGAAATTTGAAAACATTTTCAAATTACAATTGGAGCTATTCGGGGTGTAGCGCAGCCTGCCCGTTCGTAAGAACTAGTATACTAGCGCGCATCCTGCTGTTTCTTATTTTCGATGTCGGGGATTAGCGCAGCCTGGTAGCGCGCATCGTTCGGGACGATGAGGTCGTGAGTTCGAATCTCGCATCCCCGACATCGTAAATAAACGGGACGTTGCCTTTAGGCACGCGGTCGTGAGTAAAGCCACAGCCCGAATCTCGCATCCCGACTAACACAGAATGAGAGTAGTTTTTCATACTCTGGTGTCACTTACAATCAAATACCATATGTAGTAACAAATTGCTCAATAGATACTGTATATGGTATATACCAAAAAATCCCCTTGCGAGGGATTAGTTGTATTGAAAAACGAAAAATTTGAGAGGTTACTTGTTCGGCCAGAGTTTTGTCCAACGGCCAGCTCGTGCTTCCACTATTGCCTTGATAGTAACGGAGAAAATAACAACAAGCCAGACACCTGCAAGTGCTGTACCAACATAAAGCAGATTGTTGCTAAGCGTCGGAATTATCATCATTAAAGCGATTGGTAGTAAAATGAGTACAAGAATTGGCCAACTCCAAAGAAGAAATTTCTTTGACTGATTGAGATGGAATTCAACAAATTTTGGCAGTTGCTTGCTACCTTGAAGATAGCCAAATACAGCATAAGCGCCCCAAGCAAGGTCGCCTGGAAACAGCGCTGTAAGATAAACAAATGCTGCAAAATTACGCTCTTTTTGTTCTGGTGAATATCCGCTCATTGATTCGTCGCCCATCAATCCTCCATCCATTTATTTATTAAATATTTAGTGCAGTTGTTTATGCTTAGTTCAAACAAAAAGTGCTTACCGTTTCTGGTTGTCACCCGACTTGATATCTTGTGTGCACCCTGTCTTTTCGCCCAATGTAATGGTTTCACCATTGTCACCAACGCCAACAAAACCAGCATCGCCAGATGTATCGGTCGGCTCGCTACTTCCTTGCTCAAGCATACTTAAAATGTCATTGTTATCATCGCTCATAACTGTAATATACTACTGTCGGTTGCAAATTGCCAGAGTTTTTAGTGGATAGTAATTTGCCCAGTTCAGTATTGAATTGCAGTATCAAGTTGTGGTTAGATAATAAGTGTCGAGCGAGCTCAAAGACAGTATGAGGTTCTCGACCAATAATCAATAAAAGGAGAACATATGAATCACTTCGCAAACGAACAAGCAAAAGAAACTGGAGATCGTATTGGTGTTGATTGGGACGTTTTTAGTTTGGAAGAATTTACTTTAGGCATGAATGTGGAGTTGGAACATGGTTCTCACGACCCAGAAACAAACATTACAAACGACGATCCTATTTTAACTGGCAAAATCGCTTTTGCTCACCTCAAAGAAATTCCAAATTATTATAAACTCTTAGAACAAATTGAAGAAGAAGCTGAAAGAGATTAACTTCTTATTTTTGTAAAAACTTTTTAAAAGTAGGGCCGGCCTTAAAATGCGGTAAATTTCTTTCCGGCAGATCGATTGATTTACCGTTTTTTGGATTTACAAAAGTTTTAGGGCCGCGTTTCGAGAGCATAAATGCACCAAAGCCAGAGATAGTAACTTTCTCGCCTTTCGAAAGTTGATCTTTTATTTGTGTAGTAAAAGCATCGATAATAGCAGTCGCTTCGGAAATAGAAGTATTTGATTTTTCTGACACCTTCGCAATAAGTTCGTCTTTTGTCAATTCCCCTCCTTTCCGCCTGCTGGCGGACTTATTTTGCGAATTCTACCGCGCGAGTTTCACGAATAACATTGACCTTAATCGTACCAGGATATTGTAAATCTTGTTCAATTTTCTTAGCAATATTTTTTGAAAGCTGAATTGCGCTCAAGTCATCTATCGCTTCAGGTTTCACAATAATACGAACTTCACGGCCAGCTTGAATCGCAAAAGTTTTTTCCACACCCGGAAAAGAGTTTGCAATATTTTCTAATTCTTCTAGACGTTTAATATAATTTTCATAGCTTTCTCGTCTTGCCCCAGGTCGGCTTGATGAAATCGCATCTGCCGCTTTGACCACGATAGCCTCAACGGTTTTAGCTTCAACATCATCATGATGAGCCAAAATGGCATGACAAACATCTTCAGAAATGCCGTATTTTTTGGCAATGTCATAACTAATATGGTGATGGGCACCTTGAATTTCACTATCCACAGCCTTACCGATATCGTGCAAAAGTCCAGCTTTTTTCGACAAATTAACATCGGCACCAAGTTCAGCTGCTAATAGGCCAGCAATCTGAGACGTTTCTATCGAATGCTGTAGAACGTTTTGGCCATAAGAGGTTCTGAATTTTAACCGACCCAAAATTTTAATTAAGTCCGGATGCAGCCCTGCCACACCAACTTCGTAAGCTGCCGCTTCACCGGCTTCTTTGACTTGCTGACCTATTTCTTCTTTGGCTTTTTTGACTAATTCTTCAATTCTGGTCGGATGGATTCTGCCGTCAGCAATTAATTTGTCTAAAGCCACCTTCGCCACATGTCGACGAATTGGATCAAAAGCGGAAATAATAACCGTGTCGGGAGTATCATCGATAATTAAATCAACACCAGTTTCTTTTTCAAAAATCTGAATATTGCGACCTTCGCGACCAATAATTCTCCCCTTCATTTCATCTGAAGGGATATGAACTGCGGTTGTCGTTGTCTCAACAGTATGCTCCGACGCCAATCTCTGGATCACGGTCGACAAAATTTCTCTGGCAACCGTCTGCGCTTCTTCTTTAGCAATCTCTTTTTGTTCTTTAATTTTGCGAATTAAATCTTCTTTGTATTCTTTTTCGATATTCTTAAGCAATATTTGCAAAGCTTCTTCTTTATTGATCTTCGCAATTTTTTCTAAGGTCTGCTGATGCTTGTCTTTGATTTGACCGATTTCAGTTTTGATCTTATCAATTTCCTGTTCCTTTTTCTTCAAATTATCACGGTCTAAATCGTTATTTTCAATTCTTTTATCCAAAAGTTCCTCGCGTCGGCGAAGATTACGTTCGAGTTCTTGGATTTCTTTTCTAAATTTTTCTTCTTCTTTCTTAGCTTCTTCACGAATCTTAAGGGCTTCGTCTTTAGCCTCTAAAATTATTTCTCTTTGCTTCTGATCCGATAAATCTTTTTGTTTTTTTGCAATATAAATGCGACCGGCATAACCCAAAGCAGAACCGCCAATTGCAGCAGCCGCTACGTAAATAATTAAATTCAACATTGTATTTCTCCATAAGAATAAATCTTCCGATTTAAAATTTTTAAAAACCTATATCTCTATTTTATCAGAGTCAGAAATAAAGTCAATTCACTATAATAGTATTCTTCGCTCCACTTTCAATCGTATCACCAGTTCCCGTCCAATCATGAATAGCATCAAACAATACATCCTCATCATAAATATAGTTCTGTCCTCGCTTAGTACCAACGTCCTGAGTAATAAAATGATTTTCATCATATCCAGAAACTACTAGCATATGATAAATCGGCCCAGGTGAACGATAGTTTGGGTTTTTTAAATCGCGGCCTGCAGCAGGAACAATAACTAAATGATTTTGGCTTATTTCTTTTTTAATATCGTCAATCGAATTTATTTTTTTTACAGTTAAATTATGCATATTGTAATAATTTTCTGCTAAAGTAACAACTTCGTTGGTATTTAAATCTCTGTGCGAACCAAAAAAATTCAATTCCCAGTTCACTTGTTCTTTTATTTCCTTTTCAGCCAAATCGGCATTTAAATCTTTTCCGCTTAAATAATAATCAATAATAACAAGCGAGGCTTCTTCACAAGCTTCGTCATGTAACTCATCCCAATTTGCAAAAGGCGCTTGAGAAATAAACGGAACATTTCTGATCAAATATTCTTTAGGAATTGCTGCTTCTTGCGTCTCTTTAATAACGGGTAATTTCTCTTGATCGTTTTTTTTCGGATTTTTTTCGGTAATAAAATTCTTATTATTGTTTTGATTACCAACAAAATGCCCCAATGCTAGCGTTATAAACAAGAGACCGACTAAAATAAATTTTTTCATTTTAATATTTTTTTGATTTGAAAATTTTTGTAATAACTTCTTCTGTATCAGCCTCAGAAATAATAATGTTTTCCGCATTAAACAGAGTGAAGACATCTTTAACAATCGCACCGATTTCTTCTTTTGGCGCGTGAATAATGCCTTTATTTTCGATGATATTTTTTTTACCACCAAGATGTGCGAATTTTTCTTTGTCTTCTAAATTTTCTAAAAATATTTCGATCTTTTTTTCCGGCGCATATTTTGTTTTAAGTTCATTTAAGTCACCGTCGTACATTTTTTCGCCTTTATCAATAATGATTACTCGTTTACATAGCGCCTCAATATCGCCCATGTAGTGACTGGTTAAGATTAATGTACATTTCTTTTCGCGATTAATTGTTTTTAGGAATTCCCTAACCGATTTAGACGAAACAACATCTAGACCAATAGTTGGTTCGTCAAGAAAAATAATTTTTGGACTATGCAAGAACGAGGCTGCGAGTTCACACTTCATTCTTTCGCCGAGCGACATATTGCGTAGTCTCTTTGAGAGCAAATCTTTGATTTGCAATGTTTCAATCATCATTTCTAAGTTCTTTTTAAATTCCGCCTCCGGCACCGAATAAACTTCTTTCAACATGTTAAAAGAATCGATTGCCGGCAAATCCCACCAAAGTTGGTTTTTTTGCCCCATAACAATGGCAATTTGGCGAAGAAAATTATGATCTCTTTCCCACGGAGTGAAACCCAAAACTTTCGCTTCCCCTGAGGTTGGGTGCATTATACCAGAGAGCATTTTTAAGAAAGTTGTTTTACCTGCTCCATTGGGGCCTAAAAATCCGACAAACTCACCTTCTTCGATTTCTATGTTTAAATCCTTAACTGCAATTTTTTCTTCTTTTTGCAACTGCCAAAATTTGGACCAACTAAAAGTGGTTTTAACAAATTTTTTACTAATATTTTTAGATGAAATAATATTCATTTTTTAACTCGATGCGCTGGAATAGCGACTTTGACCAAGCTTCCAAAGAAAATTTGTTATCATGCCGAAGATTAAAGTAATTAATATGATATAGATAATATACTCTATTTTAGGTGGATAAAAAAGCGTTTGAGCCGGGATAAATGATATGGCTATGATCGGGAAAACGCTCATTAATATAAAACGAATAACCGGCGGAAAAACACCAGCAGGATAGCGCATCACTTGATTAAAACGGCTCATTAAATCCTGCAAGGACCAAAGCTTAATAAACCAGAAAGCGGGTACGACTGTCAGAACTTGCAAGAAATAATAAAGCATATTTACCAAAATCGCTAAGATAATAAACCAAAAAATGTTTGCTAACCCTATGTTAATATGTCCAGCAAAAATTGCGTAAAAGCATAATCCGACCTCAAATATCCCCGCGATAAATGCGTATAATCTTGGACGGCTCATAGATACTAAGATCATCGGATTAACTGGTTTAGTCATAAAAAAGTCAAAACCACCTCGTCTAATTAATTCTGTGGCAAAGTCATTCAAGCCACCTTTTATCCACCCGCTGTTTATAGAAACGATGCATTTTGCAAAAGCGTATAAAAATAGAACCTGATAAAAGTTCCAACCAGCCAAGCTGGAAGTGTTAGAAAAAATAATATTAAAAAATATTATAATCATCGCAATATCTACTAAGTGAAACATAACGCCAGCAAAAACCGCGCCTGGCACTTTCTTATCGCGAATATAAGCGTTTTTAAAAATGATCCAATTAATTAAAAAATATTTTTTCATTATCTTCCCGTCCCTGTATATTTCTTTAACCCACTTTTGTAAATTAGATAGTAAACGACAAAAAATAACGCCGACCAAAGAAGCATTTGTAACCAAATAAAAAAGATTTCATGACTTCCTAATTTGCCCAAAAATATATTTGCCGGCGTGTCGAATAAAAATCTAAAAGGTAAAACCAAAAATATTGATCTGATTTGTTCTGGCAAAAAAGCCAATGGAAAAGTGCCGCCTGCTAAAAAAGCAACAATGAAACTTATTAAATTTATATTATTATCTTGATCTCCAAAGTGGAAGCAGAGCGTATGGATGATTTGGTAAAAACAATAAGCCAAAATAATTCCTAAAAATGCCGTAATGATAAAATAAATAAAATTGATTCCACTTGGGATATTGATGTACTGAAAAGAGACAATAAAAATAAAAAAGCTAAAAGGTAGATAGAGTAAAACTCGAAGGGAAAGTTCGTTCAGAGTGTAAATGAAATCAACAAAAAGCGCATTCCAAGGCTTAACTAGATCATTTGTAAAGCTACCATTCCAAACTGTTTGGTTTAAATACATGGCAAAAGTCGGATCAAGGCGAAAAAGAAACGAGGTTATAAAATAATATGTGATCGTGTTGTTTAAGGAATAATTATTTATTTCGGTAATTCCGGAACCAGTGTAAATACTTTTCCATAATGCTAAAAAGACAAAGAAAAAAACCATATTTACGACAATATAAATAATAAAATCGGCCTTGTAGGCCAATAAATCTAAGAAACCAACTTTAAAATAAATTAAATATTTTTTCATCTCTGCTATTAATATATCAGTTTTGAGCTTTTTTTTAAATACTCACACATAGATCGCGCTCGAGATTTTTACTATAGTATTTTTAATGATTAAATATCACTATCAAAATTCAAATATAGTTTTTGTCGGTATAAACCCTCATTTTGGATCTTTCAATCGAGGCGTCCCCTTCTCTAACAACAAAACTTTCTGGTACCTTTTAGCGAGAGCCGGAGTAATAAACGAAAAAATTAAAGATTTCAGTGAAGATTCTAAATTAAAGGAAATTTACGACAAAAAGTTCAACCAAGTTTATCATTTAGGCATTGTAAATATGATCGATCGTCCCAGTAGAGACATCGCTGACTTAAAAAAGGGTGAAGAATTATTAGGAAAAAAGCGGCTATTAAGCATTGTTAAAACAGTCAAGCCTAAAGTAGTCTGCTTTGTCGGCAGGTTAACCTACGAAAAATTCTCTGGTTTGAAAGATTTTGCCTTTGGTTGGCAGAAAGATATCGACCATACTGCTCTTTATGTCATGCATTTTCCCTTGCATGGTAAGGCCGATATCAGAGTAGAAGAACTAAAGGCGGTTAAAAATTTTGCAGAAACAAACAAAAAAACACCTCAAGGGTGATTTTTTGGAGGGCCAGGTGAGGAGCACGACTGCGAATATGCAGGCGAACCACGACAATTGCTTAACTTTTACAGTGAGGGCCATGTGAGCAAAATGCCAACTCGCCGTTGGCGAACTCGCGACAAATTGCTAGTTTCTAAAATATGTTGTATTGAGGGCCAGGTGAGGATCGAACTCACGACAAATTGCTTAAGAGGCAATCGCTCTACCACTGAGCTACTGGCCCTCAATACACATATTTTAAAGAGGCATCGTTCTAAAATATTGGCGCGCCCGAAGGGATTCGCCTTCAGGCATGATGCCCCGACCGCTGGCTGAAAGCCTGATATAACACAATCAGAACATTAAAACAAAAAGATTTTGTGGCGCGCCCGAAGGGATTCGAACCCCCGACCTCCACGTCCGAAGCGTGGCGCTCTAATCCGCTGAGCTACAGGCGCATTACGTGCGCCTTGTTATTCCAATTCCGAAGGAATTGAAACTTTACTACAGGCGCAAAATACTAATGAAGAAGATTGTTACAGGCGTTTAACTGTAATGATTATACCACCTTCTAAGATAAAATTAAAGAGTAAAAAGGCCCGACGTTATCGAGCCTGCCTAAAAGATCCTTGATTCCCGATGAATTTGTCGCCATGATTTCCTAAAGTCATCCCGATGGCTAGTAATAATTGGGGTGTCAGGATGAAGAGTAGATGCGCCAATACTGGACTTTAGTAAACCTGTGTTGCGATTAATCATGTTCTTTGCCTGAAACTGACCATAGCTAGACTCATCTGGATGCTTTCTTTTCCTCAATCCAAACACCTACCTTTCGCTTTTATTGTATTCTGACTCAAATAAAATGCAAGCTCCTAGACAAGTTAGCGAAAATTTGATACAATATTTGTGATATTGCAGTTTTTAACGCAGGATACAATGAAAAGTATTACTGCCGTATCTATCAATATTTGTGGCGCGGTCGTCTAGAGGCCTAGGATACCTGGTTTTCATCCAGGAGATCACGGGTTCGAATCCCGTCCGCGCTGCCAATTAAAAACGGCCCCCTTTGTGGCCTTTTTTTATCTTTAATTTAATGAGAAAAAATGTCCGAAGAAGTAATTTTAAGATTTGATGAAGTGTATTTTGAATACCAACACGAAAAGCCCATTTTAGATGGAGCCAGTTTTAGCGTGAGAAAATCAGCCAAAATAACGCTAATGGGTCAAAACGGTGCGGGTAAAAGCTCTCTTTTTAAATTAATTACGGGTGAATTAAAACCTAAGTCAGGCCAAGTGTCCGTTACAAATCATGCTTCTATCGCGACCGCTCACCAGGTTGTAGCGCGTGACGATTTTTCTCTAACAGTAAACGAATACTTTGCCAAAGCTTTCGACGAGCCAGCGAACGATTTACCAAGCAAAATTTATAAGGTTATGACTGCTGTGAATTTGGATGTACCGACCGATAGACGCGTCGGCGAATTGTCCGGAGGACAGCAAGCAAGGCTTTTGTTGGCATTTGCTTTAATTCAAGAATCTGATATTTTACTTCTAGATGAGCCAACTAATAACCTTGACCAAGCAGGAATCGATCGCTTAATTGAATTTTTAGTTATGTACGAAAAGACTGTCATTGTTATCTCCCATGACGCCGACTTCCTAAATTGCTTCACTGAAGGAGTTATCTATCTTGACATCTTCACCAAGAAAATCGAAAGCTATGTCGGCGATTATTATTCAGTTGTAGAAGAAATTACTCGACGAGTCGAGCGCGAACAACGAAAAAACGCGCAGCTTAAAAGAACAATTATCGACCGCAAGGAAAAAGTGAACTTTTTTGCCAACAAGGGCGGGAAAATGAGAAAACTCGCCAAGAAATTAAAAGACGAAACCATTGAGCTAGAAGAAGATATGGTTGATATTAGACGCGAAGACAAAACTATTAGAAATTTTACGATTCCAGTTCAAGATATTGTTGGAAAAATTGTCGAAATTAATGGCATAAAGGTAATTCACAATCACGAGCCACAAATAAAAAACGTTGATTTAGTATTACGCAAAAAAATGCATTTAATCGTCACTGGACCAAATGGCGTGGGTAAAAGCACTTTTTTAAGATCTTTAGTTTCCGGTAAAAATGAGAATGCAAAAATTTTAGACGAAGTTCGCGCAGGCTATTACAGTCAAGATTTTTCGAATTTAGATTTTGATCAAACAGTTTTTGATTCTCTTACCAGTGCCCTAATTGATGATACTGACATTTTAACCTTGCGTTCTGTTGCCGCCGGTTTTCTAATTGGAGGAGACTTGATGGGGCACAAAGTAAACGAACTTTCAGAAGGTCAAAAGGGATTATTAAGTTTTGCGCGGCTCGTATTAATGCAACCCGGACTCTTAGTTTTAGATGAGCCTACTAACCACGTTAATTTTCGCCATCTACCAATCATCGCTAAGGCAGTAAATGAATATCAAGGCGCCATGATCATGGTTAGTCACATGCCTGATTTTGTTTCACAGATAAAATTTGACGAAGAACTAAATTTAGAAAAAATCTAAATTATATTTTAAGAACATCGGTAATATTGGACTAATTTAAAAACAGCATCTGGTGAGATGCTGTTTTTAAAAATCACTTGACAAAAAGTGCGCTAACGCAGTATAGTTCAATAGAGGTTGAACAATGAATAAAAAAATAAATGTGCAGGAAATTACTTCGATATTTAACGAAAACAGAATTAAAATTCTATTGCAGCTTTTTGAGTGCAATGAAAATATTTGTGGATGCGACTTAGTCGAACAAATTGGAATCCCTAAAAATTTACTATCATATCATATGAAAATTTTAGAAAAAAGAAAAATTATCGAAGAAAAACGCTGCGGCCAAAAAAAGAATTATGGTTTAACAGATAAAGGCATCGCGTTAGTGAAACAAATAATTAAGCTACAAGAAATAATTAAATAAGAAAGGTATCATGGAAGAAACTTCAAAAAAGCAGTCAAAAGTCATAGTCTTTTCAACACCGACTTGTCCTTGGTGTGTAATTGCAAAACAATACTTAAACAAAAAAGGCATTGAATTTGAGAACAAGGATGTCTCAATCGATCACCATGCCGCAGATGAAATGGTTGAAAAGTCAGGCCAAATGGGTGTTCCTCAGCTTTGGATAGATGATGAAATTGTGGTAGGATTTGATCAGTCAAAGATAAATAAATTATTAGGCTTATAACTAAGCAGGAGGATTGATGAGTAACCCATGGAAGAGAACTAAGCTAAAACTAAAAATCGCAGCCAACAAAATTCCACTTGATTCATTTTCGGAAAGTAAAATTTTAAACCCTGATCGTATTATTGAGGTTTCTATTCCAATCAAACTGGACAATGGAAAAGTAAAAGTTTTCAAAGGTTATCGCGTTCAACATGATAACACCAAAGGCCCGTACAAAGGTGGCTTGCGCTATCATCAACACGTTGATATGACAGAAGTGAAAGCCTTGGCAACGCTTATGACAATCAAAAATGCAGTTGTAGATATTCCTTTCGGCGGTGCAAAAGGCGGTATCTGTGTTGATCCCAAAAAGTTATCAGTTACAGAATTAGAGGAGCTAACTCGCGAATTTACACGAAAACTTGCACCAATAATCGGCCCGAAGCTTGATGTGCCGGCACCCGATGTCAACACGAATCCTAATATCATGCGCTGGATTGTTGAGGAATATTCTAAGGTAGTCGGTAAGAAAGAGTTAGCAGTCGTGACCGGCAAACCAATTGATTTTGGCGGATCAGAAGGAAGAACAGAAGCAACTGGTTTGGGTGGATATTACGTCTTGCAAGAAATCGTTAAAAAACTATATAAAAAACCAGAAAATTTAACAGTTGCTATTCAAGGTTTTGGCAATGTTGGACTTTACTTAGCCGTTTTTTTGGTAAAAGCAGGCTACAAAGTCGTAGCCATTTCTGAAGAACACGGTGGTATTTATATCCCCGAAGGCATTAAAGACATTGATGATCTTTTTAAATGCAAAGAAAAAAATGGCAAGTTAAAAGGATGTATCGAGGGCGCTAAAAATATTGGTCCGGCTGAGGTATTAGAGCTGCCTGTCGATATCATCGTTCCGGCGGCTCTAGGCAACGCGATTACCACAGAAAACGTTAATAAAATAAAAGCGAAAATTGTTTTAGAAATGGCTAATGGTCCAACAACTTCTAAAGCGGATGAAATTTTGACCAAAAAAGAAGTTTTGGTTATTCCTGATATATTAGCAAACGCCGGCGGGGTGGCCGTTAGTTACTTTGAATGGTATCAAAATGTTCACAAAGAAAAAATGACTAAAAAAGAAGTCTTTAAAAAGTTGGAAGTTAAAATGAAATCGGCTGTTGATGCGGTTTACGAAACAGCTGATACATATGATGTTGATTTAAGACAAGCATCGTATGTTTTGGCACTTAAGAGGCTAACTGAAAAAGCTTAACAAATATATAAAATGAAGCTGAAATGCCTATGTTGAGCGGATTATTTTTGATGTTATTTTAAGAACAAGCTATCACACTTCTATCGATCATAGCTTTCTTATTGGCCCCAAATAAATTGATTTATTGTACAACGGGTGTAATTATTTTACCGCTAAAATCTACATTACCAGAGAAATCGTTCACTGATCTTCCCTTTGGTGAGTTATCTACAATCCGACCAGAAACTTTATTATTCAAGATATGAAATTTTTCAATTATACCAATATTTCCACTATTACCATAAATGTGAATGGATTTTGCAAAGCCTGCTATACTGTTGCCGGAAATAGTATTATCAGTAGTTGTATTATAGCCAGTCGCCGAAATATCAATCCCAGCAAGAGCTGAACTTTGATTTACCGAAGATTTTATTTGGTTATTTTGAACGACTGCATTGCAAATAGCTGAAGCCCCATCTGGCCAAACTTTATCAGCGTAGATGACGGATTCGTTCCCAATATTTTTTGTAAGATCAAAAGTATTACTTGTTAATAGGAACCCACAGCTATTATTTTGGTCAAACTTAAACACCACGTTTTTCAAATAGTTCAGATTGGCTTTAAATGTTCTAGAGGCTGATTTTGTAACATAACCAATGCCATCAGCACCTGTATAGTTTAATGAATTACTCTCTAACTTAATGTTTATATTACCAACAAGGTTGGTATCGTTACTATGAGAATAGAGATTTCTACCTTTATCACCTTTGTAATAACTGCCGTCCTGTGTAACAGTATTTTTAACAAAATTAACATTGTTTGAAAAATGCCATGTGGCTAAGACGGCATAACCGGCATTTTTAGCCTGATTATTTGAAAAGGTTACATTATTACTGCCTTCTGCATCAAGGCAAACATCATCACATCTTTCCACATAATTGGAATCTACCAAAATACCATCCCCCATTGATCCCCAGATTCCTGCCCATGTATTTTTAACATTATTATTCTTAATAGTTAAATTTTTAACCCAACGAGGATTACCTACTTTTCCGCCTCTTGAAGGATTTGCATCTCCACCCCACCACGTTAGGCCTTCATTATAATTAGTGAGGCGATTATTGCTAACCTGAACAGTCCTAGAATACTTGATGCCAATAGCCAAGCCACGGTTAGGAGATTTTGTAGTTATAGCACCAGTATTATTAATGACAGAAATATTGTAATTTAGCTGTAAATCGTTCGTTAATCCTGCAGTCCTGGCCGGATCGGAAGTCCCATCCCAAACATTGATTGGGTAGTGAACTCCACTTGAAAATAAATTCATGTTATTTACAGTATTGCCACTGAATACTATATTGCGTCCATCAATCACATCTAACGCCGTCCCTATAATAGAATCTGTACCGGCAATACCATCAAACGTAAAATTATCAACAGTAACATTTGTTATAAAATTCGGATAATTGCCCCTGACCACGAAAATATTTTCTTCAGATGATTTATTTGAATCAGATGTGTTGAAAGCCTGTTTTATGTGAGTACTAGAAGCGCTAGCTCCATGGACTCTAACATTTGATCTTAATGTGATCGGATAACTAACCTTATAAATACCACCTGGGAAATAGACGAAATTCACAGAGTTTACTGCTTTCTGAATGGCAGCTGTGTCGTCTGTTATACCATCACCTTTTGCTCCATAAATCATCACGCTCGCACTCGTCGTAAGCTCTATAGCTGAGGCTCTTTGACGATAAATAACTACTCCCAACAAGAGTACAAAGGTCAATAAAATCGAAACTGTGACAATGAAAGATTTGTTCTTAAATAATTTTTTGATTACAAGTTTTTGTCTCATAAAAAGCCCTCCTTAACTATTGTAATAGTAATGATGAGCTTTTACAATCTAAGCGCTTATTTGCTAATCTATGCCTGTTTTCTGGCTTTAGTTCGTAGTGTTGCATTCAATATTTTTTTGCGTAATCGCAAATTTTTTGGAGTTGCTTCTAAGAATTCGTCATCTTCCAAAAAGTCCAAAGCTTGTTCTAAGCTCAAAACAATTGGCGGAGTTAAGATAACAGAAATATCAGAGCTGGAAGCTCGAACATTAGTCTGTTTCTTTTCTTTGGTGACATTAATTTCAATATCTTCATCACGGTTATTCATACCAATAATCATGCCAGCGTAAACTTCTGTTTGAGGAGGGATAAAGGTACTACCGCGACCCTGTGCAATATTTAATCCATAAGTGACAGCCTTGCCCGCTTCTGAAGCAATTAAAACACCATTTCGTAATTTTGGAATTGGAGTACCAAGTGGTTCGTAGCGAAGAAACATCGAGTTCATAACTGCCGTACCACGAGAGATGGTCAATAACTGGTTTCTTAGTCCTAATAGACCGCGTGTGGAAATTTCAAAAATTAATCTGGTAGATTTATCACTACCCTCTTCTTGAGAAATCATAATACCTTTTCGGCGGCCAATTTCGGCGGTGACAGCACCGACTTTATCCGTATCCACATCAACAGTTAATTCTTCAATTGGTTCAGATTTTACACCATCGATCACTTTTTCGATGACATGTGGTTTACCAACTTGAAGTTCATAGCCTTCGCGTCGTAAGGTTTCAATAAAAACCGATAAATGCAATTCACCACGACCGGAGAGGATAAATTCCGTGCCATTTTCTTCTAAGCGAAGGGAAACATTAGTCTGGAGTTCTTTTTTAATTCTATCTAAAATTTGACGACCGGTTAAAAACTGTCCGTCTTTCCCGGCAAATGGTGAAGTATTGGCCGAAATTGCCATTTTTAAGGTTGGTTCTTCGATTTTAATAGCAGGTAAGGCTTCTGGGGTTGAAACATCACAAAGAGTATCACCAATATTAGCCGACGCTATACCTGTTATAGCGATGATATCACCTGCTATAGCCTCTTGGATTTCGATTCTTTTTAAGCCCTCACTGGTAAACATCTTGTCAATCTTACTGTTTTCTTTGACGCCATCTGTGTTTAGGGCAACAATACTCAAACCTTTTTTAGCGATACCACGGGTAATTCGGCCAATCGCATATTTTCCTTGAAAACTGTCCCAATCCAAAGTTGAAACCTGCATTTGGAACGGTTTATCTATTTCTGCTTCCGGAGCCGGAATATATTTTATAATCGCATCAAAAATCGGAGTTAAGTCCGCAGCTTCAGTAGAATCTTTCGGTAATTCATCCCAAGCTTTGCCATCACGACTAATGGAAAATAAAACTGGAAAATCTAATTGAGAATCGTCGGTCGCTAAATCTAAAAATAAGTCATAGGTTTTATTGATGGTTTCTAAAATATGAGCATCACGCTTATCAATTTTGTTAATAACAACAATTAATTTCAAACCTATTTCCAAAGCTTTTTTTAAAACAAACTTAGTCTGCGGCATTGGCCCTTCTTGAGCATCGATAAGAAGCAATGCCCCGTCAGCCATATTTAGAGTTCGTTCGACTTCACCGCCAAAATCAGCATGCCCAGGTGTGTCAATAATATTAATTTTCGTATCTTTATAGTGAACAGAAGTATTTTTGGCTAAAATGGTAATACCACGTTCGCGCTCTTGATCATTTGAATCCATAATCAAAACCTGAGACATTTCTGCCTCATTTTCACGAAAGGTTTTAGATTGTTTCAATAGTCCATCAACTAAAGTAGTTTTGCCATGATCGACATGGGCAATGATCGCAACGTTTCTTAAATCCATATTTCTCCTCATTTGTACTAACTTATATATTCTACCTAATGTTTTTAGAAAAGTCAATCTTTCAAACCTGTTTCAGACCTTGACATTGCCTCTTATCTATGTTATGATTGTAGCGACGGATTGAAAGTACTCGTGCGTATGCAAATACCCCGAGAAAGTCAACCGGGGTCGATTAGTAAAATTCCACTCTGCCTTTATAGGTAGAGTAAGAAAGAAAAATGGAAGAACAAAAGAACAAACTGTATGTTGGAAACCTCCCATACAGCACCAATGATGAAGGTTTGGGACAACTTTTCGCCGAATTCGGTGAAGTAGTTGAAGCCAAAGTCATCACTGACAAATTTTCCGGACGCTCAAAAGGTTTCGGCTTCGTCACATTAAAAGATGAAGAAGCTGCAAACAAAGCTGTCGAAGCCATGAATGGCAAAGAAATTGAAGGTCGACCTTTGACCGTCAACGTTGCCAGACCAATGCGCGAACGACGCTAAGTAGAGCTTGTTTCTAAAGGTTTTTAACCTTTTGGAACAAGGAATTAAAAGATCCGCTAAGATTTATCGAAAGATTTCTCAAAGCGGATTTTTTAATTACCAAGACTTGAAAAAACATCTGTTAAGTTGTAAAATGTGATTACAATGTATAAAAAATTATTTTTACTACCACTAATTATCGGCTTTTTATTTTTATTCAGCGGCTGTGATAGCCAAGTATCTGATGAGCCAATTAATGGTACTAGCAAGGACCCAATCATGAACCTAAGTTTTCCCGGAATCTTAAGCAAAGACAAAATCGAAAACAAAAAAGCAGTCATTACTACCAATAAAGGCGTGATTGAATTTGAACTCTTCGCTGACAAGTCACCAAAAACTGTCAGTAATTTTGTCTATCTGGCAAATAGTAAGTTTTACGATGGCTTAACTTTTCATCGTGTTGAACCAGGCTTCGTGATCCAAGGCGGAGATCCAAATGGTAATGGCACTGGTGGCCCAGGATACAAGTTTGAAGATGAAACCGTACAAGGCGATTACGAACTCGGTTCTGTTGCTATGGCCAATTCAGGCCCAGATACTAACGGCTCTCAATTTTTTATATGTCTAGATAACCTTCCCTCACTTCCAAAGCAGTACAGTCTATTTGGTAAAGTGACTTCCGGTATTGATGTAGTTAAGCAAATTGCCGTCGGCGATAAAATTGAAAAAATTGAAATCAAAGATAAATAATAAATGATAAATTTGATTGCGAAAATTACAAAAATATGACAAACATTAATAAATTTATTTCTTCGTCTGGCCTTTGCTCACGAAGACAAGCAGATCGTCTAATTAAAGAGAAACGAGTCTTTATTAATGGTCGTATTGCAATTGCGACAGATAAAGTTAGTGACAATGATGAAGTATCAGTTGATAAAAAAATTATCCCTCACACAAAACCTAAAAATATCTATTTAGCTTTTAATAAACCGTTAGGGGTGATCAGCACCACAGATACAACCGCCAAAGATAATATAATGAGCTATATTAAGATTCCGGAGCGAGTCTTTCCAGTTGGAAGATTAGACGTCAAGTCTGAGGGATTAATCCTTTTGACAAACGACGGTGATTTAACGCAAAAAATTCTCAAAGGGAAAGTAGTTGAAAAGGAATACGAAGTTTCAGTGGATAAAACAATCGATGAAACTTTCTTAAATAAATTAAGAAATGGCATAATGTTGGAAGGCCGAAAAACCTTGCCGGCAAAGCTAGAAAAATTAAGTGAAAGAAGCTTTCGTATTACCATTGTTGAAGGTCGCAAACGCCAGGTGCGTAGAATGTGCGAAAATTTCAACCTAAATGTCACCAAGCTGGTTAGAATAAGAATTGGGAAAATAAAGCTGGATGGAATTCCTGTCGGAAAATACATTGATATTCCTTCTGAAAAAATTTATGATTTGATTGGATTAGATAATAAATAAATTAATATTAGGAGACGTATGACCAAGGAATTAGTTAGACCAAAAAAAGGAAGGGTGCTTTTTGGCGTCGCCCAAGGTTTAGGCGAATATTTTGAGATCGATCCTGTTATTGTCCGTATTATTTTTATAATTTTAACTATTTGGGGCGGTATCGGTGTAATTCTTTATATTTTAGGAATTTTCCTTATTCCCGATGAAAACGGGGACGAAATCGAAAAAGAAGCAAAAGATCTAAAAAAAGATAAAGAAAAAATCAAAGATAAATTCCAAGCGAATACTAGATCAGTTGCTGAAGAGGTAAAGTATAAATCTAATAATTATGCTAATCAGTATGATCACGAGAAAAAATCCGGCAGTATAATTTTCGGCTTGATTGTTCTGGTTTTCGGTTTAATGCTATTGTTTAACAATATTTTCCCATGGTTTAGCTGGGGCAGATTCTGGCCATTAATACTGATTACAATCGGCTTAATTATTATTTCAAGCGGACGAAAGAAAGCAGAATAGACAATTTTTTATTAAAAATTATCGCGGATTTTTCTAAAGGAGAACATATGGCTAAGTTAAAACTTATCGCGAAATTTTCTAAGGAGAAAATATGAAATGGTTTTGGGGCTTATTAATTTTGGTGATCGGTTTAATAATTCTTGGACAAAATTTCAATGTTTGGGGATTTGATAATTTTGACCAATTATCAAAATTTTGGCCATTAATATTAATTCTCTTTGGTATTACATTAATGGTAAGACATATCAGGTTCAACTGGTTAATTATTCTTATTTCATTTATTGCGGCTATTGCGCTAATATATTTTGTGTCATTAAATGCGAGTGATTTTAAAGTCAATAAAGATAACCGCATCTTCTCTAGACCGAGCCAGACCTATGATTTTTCGCAGAATTTACCGTCTGAGGTAAAAAAAGCGAAAATAATCATCAACACAGGCGCAGTCGAATTAAATATCAAAGATAATGGTAATCAACTGATTAATGGAAACCTAGTTTCCAATTACAACCAGCCAGATATAAGTACCACAATATCAGGCGATACTGCAACGGTTATTTTAAAGAGTACAAAGATTAACAATTCTGTCTGGGGCAAAAATATATTAAATATCGAAATAACAGATAAAATTCCAATTGATTTAATTATTAACGCTGGCGCAGCAAGTATGAACTTAGATTTTTCAAAAATTTCTTTAAGTAATTTGGACGTAAATAGTGGTGCTTCAAGTATGAATATTACGCTTGGGGAAGTAATAAACGGAAGTAATATAAGCATTGAAACAGGAGCTTCCAGCGTGACTATCAAAACGCCAAAAGAATTAGGTGTTAAGATTATCGCTAAAACAGGGCTTACGGGCAAGAACTTTGAAGGTTATAATAAAATCGATAATCAAACATACCTAAGCCCTAATTTTGATCAAACAAATACCAAAATAACTTTGACTATTAGTGCCGGTGCGTCAAGTATCAATGTAGAACCCTCAAATTAAAAACTCAAAACTAATAAAAGAGATGTGCTAAATAGCATCTCTTTTGTTAAAATAGATCAAACCCGCCACACTACAAAAGATAATAACTATACCAAAAGCCAAATAAGACCAGTAGTCAACCTGGTTATATACAAGTGCTTTTGCTGGATTGAAATAATAAAAAAAAGAAAAATATTTCAAATCACTCAAACTATCTTTGATGCTCGAAATTATATTCAACACATACATTACAACTAAAATCATTCCCGTAACAAACAAAACTTTACCTTTTTTAGAAAAGATTGAAGAGAAAAAAATGCCAATTGAATAAATTGACCACGCAAAGAGCAAAGCCAAAATCATCAAAGTAAAGAAATTATCGGATTTATAGGGAATGTCATATATCATATTTAAAGGAATGACCGTGTAGATAGATATAAAAGTAAAGAGAATTATCATCAAAAGCCCGGATAGATATTTACTAAAAAAAAGTTTGAGTCGACTTATTGGCTGAGATAAGAGAATCTGCATTGTCCCATCCTCAATTTCACCAGAAAAAGCACTTCCCGAGAAACTTAACGATAAAAGTATTACAAGCAGCGGCCACACAAAAGAAAATTGTTCCGTTGCCAAAAAACCTTCGACCGTTGTAAAACTTTTTATGTCGAAATTAAAAGCTTTTAAAAAACCTTCGGGGTAAGATGCTATCAGTTGTTCCAAAGAGCCAGTTTGATTTGAAAATGAAGGATATAGGGCAATATACATCCAAAGTAGTGCTACCGAAAAGGCGCTATATATCAATAGCGATCCCCTTCTGTCCCTGAAATTTCTTTTTATTATTGACCACATTTATCCTCCTTTTGAGTCTTGTCTTTCGCATAAAATTCCAGAAACACCTCTTCTAATGAAGCATGCTCAATACTAATATCTTGAATTTCGTAATTTGAAAGCTTTTTTATCAAAGGATTGATGTCTCCCTTTGTCGAAAGGACAATTCTATCAGGAAAAGTTTCAACAACTTCTACGCTATCAAAAACAAAATCCTGTATTGCAAATTTATCATTAAAATTAATCGTAATTCTGTGAATCCGTTTTGATCTTAGGTTATCAATACTTTCTTGAGCGATCATCTTTCCGTCTTTTATTATTCCAACTCGGTTACAAAGCCTTTCCACTTCAGGTAAATTATGCGAAGACATAAAAATACTTGTTCCCTTGGATCTTAGATCTTCTAGAATATCGTAAATCGTGTTTTGTAATAAAGGGTCTAATCCGACAGTGGGCTCGTCCATGATTAGTATTTCTGGTTCATGCATAAGTGCCATAATTAAACCCAATTTTTGGCGATTTCCACTAGAAAGTTGGTATGCTTTCATTCCAGGATTAAAGTCTAATTTTTCAACAAGCATGGATAGATTATTAGATTTCCCACTTATCGCTTCTAAAAGAGAAAAATGATCACTCCCTGACCAGGACTCATAAAGTTTAACATTGCCCGGCAAATAACCGATCTTATTTTTTAGGCAGTGCGAGTTGATGTTAGCATTCCTATCCAATAGTTTAATTTCACCACTTGTGGGTTTAACAAAATCCATGATACATCTTATTGTCGTGGTTTTACCAGCACCATTCGGGCCCAAAAAACCGAATATCTCACCCTTTTCCACTGAAAAATTTAGATCTTCGACAGCCCTAACTTTACCAAAACTTTTACTTAGATTTTTAACTTCAATAACGGTCATATTTATTAAATTCTTTCTTCTTTTGGCCCAATAAAGTAATTTATTACAATAGAAAATATTGAATAAACCAGGGCAGCCCAAAATGCCGGCCAAAACCCTGAGATATCAAAGCCCTTCACAAAAGAAGCAACAAACCAGAACATCAAACCATTTATCACAAAAGTAAAAAGACCCAGCGTTAATACGTTCAATGGTAGTGTTAGCAAGAGTATAATAGGTCTAATAACCGAGTTAACCAGTGCCAAGGCTAAAGACGCAATCAATGCTGTGAGAAAATTACCGATTTCCACGCCCCTTACATAATAAGGAATCACCATTAAGACTAAAGCATTGATAATCCACCTGGTAATAGTATACAACATCGTTCTCCTTTATTTGCTTTACTGCCGCGCAATTTTCTTTTTTCTTAATTAATACATTCTTATTATACAAGTTTAGAAAATTCTCAACAATACAGATACAAAAAATCAAGGCTTTAACACCTTGATTTTTTGTGGGGTGGTCGAACGGACTCGAACCGTCAACCTCCAGTGCCACAAACTGGAGCTCTGCCATTGAGCTACGACCACCATACTCCCTTATTCTACCAGAAAAAGGGCATTTTCTCAAGCTAAATTTTACAGTTTGTTTTCTCGATGATAGATGTAATCTTCAATCGCTTCAACAACTTTTCTCATTGTAATTAATGCTTCAACTGGATATTTGCCAACAGTTGTTTCATTTGACATCATAACTGCATCAGTTCCGTCGTAAACAGCATTCGCAATATCTGAAACTTCAGCGCGAGTGGCGAATGGGGCTGAAACCATTGAGGAAAGCATTTGAGTCGCAGTTACCACCGGCTTACCCTCGTAATTGCATCTTTTTATGATTTGTTTTTGTAAAATTGGTAACTTTTCAAATGGCATTTCTACACCTAAATCGCCTCTTGCCACCATAATGCCGTCAGCTGCCCGAATAATGGAATCGATATTATCGAAGGCAACAGCAGTTTCAATTTTACACATAACACGAGCTTTGCTGTTGCCCATTAGCTGGCGAAGCTGTTTTACATCTTCTTCAGTCTGAACAAATGAAATCGCAACCCAATCAGGATTCTTAGTTAAAATAAACTCTAAATCCTTTTTGTCTTTATCTGTAATCGAATTGGTGGTTGTCTTAGTAAGTGGTAAGTTTACGCCTTTTTTAGGATAAATATCACCGCCACGAATTACCTTGCAATACATCCTATGGTCAATAACTTTTTCGACTACCAATTCAATTAAACCGTCTTCAATTAAAATAATGTCTTTTGGCTTAACGTCTGAGTGAACATAGGGATCATTTATCATGATTTCTTTGTCCACTGCTTCTGCAATATTTGATGTTAAAACAACTTTTTGTCCATCATGAATTTTTCGCGGAGCATCTTTAAAATCAGCAATTCGGATTTTTGGACCCTGTAAATCGCAAAGAATTTCGACATTTTTCTTTAATTTTTTTGACCATTTTCTAACAAGATCAATTCTTTTGGCATGATTCTCATGGCTGTCGTGAGAGAAGTTCATTCTCGCCACACCCATGCCGTTTTCAATTAATTCTTTAATTTTTTCTGGGCTTTCGGTATTTGGACCGATGGAACAAATAATTTTTGTACGCATAATTTCCTCTAGAGAAACAAAAAACAGCTTTTGGCTGGTTTAATTAATAATAATTTTGGTGCGCCCGGTAGGACTCGAACCTACGACCTTAGGGTTAGAAACCCTGCGCTCTATCCGCTGAGCTACGGGCGCAAAGCGCACTGTTATTAAATTCTGAAAGAATTAGCTATCTACGGGCGCGAAAGCGACCTGCTATTCAAATTCGAAAAATTTAAGCTTTACTACGGGCGCAAAATAATCAGTGGAGCGGGTGAAGAGAATCGAACTCTCGTATCAAGTTTGGAAAACTCGCGCTCTACCATTGAGCTACACCCGCAATGGTCGGGGAGACAGGATTCGAACCTGCGGCCTCCTGGTCCCAAACCAGGCGCTCTACCAACTGAGCCACTCCCCGAAATATCTTCATACTCATTATAGCAAAAATAGATTTTCCGTATTTAGCATACCAATTATATCTTAAAACCAACAATAAATCAACCTGGCCTTAATTAATATCAACCAAATAAACACCAGGCGTAATTTGTTTGGCCGGATACTGTTTAATCCACTTGTAGGCGTTCGTTTCGTAATAAGTTGCAGAAATTATGACATAGCCTTTTGCATTGGTATTGTCCGGCTTTAATTCCGGATAATTTAAGCCGTAATAATTAAGTGCCATCTGACCATCCCATGGATATGTCATATAACTAACTTCAACATTATTTTGATCAATATAGGTTTTGACACGATAAATATCTTGTCCCCAATCTAAATTAGAGTCAGTCAAAATTTTATGACCATTTTTTGGACCTAGTGCAAATTCGTTAAAGTACGACAAATAATCAGGGAAAGAAATTAAAGCACTTACTAAATACCAGACAACGGAGACGGCGACGATTACTTTTAACCAATTTTTTCTTGAAAAATGAAAAATATTAATCGTTTTTGAAATATAAATAAAGATAAAAGGAAAAATCGGCAAAATATGTCTTATACCAAGATCAGCTTTGGAAACCATGGCAAGCGTTAAATAGATGGCCGGCGGCATTATCAACAACAACTCGTCAAAATTATCTTTGGCACTTAATTTTTTTCGGTAGATAATCGCCAATGTAAATAAGATAAAAATCGGGATAGGTGTTTTAAAAAAAATAGCGACCGGAAAATAATACCACCAGCCGTCATTGGAATTCATACCCAAAAGAAATGAGCCGTGACCGCCCAAAGCATGAGTGGTAACAAAAACAAAACCTTTAAAAAAATCTGCAGGAATTAAAACAGGACGGACGAAAGCATAAACATTATTGTATTGGCTTGGCACTTCTGCGGAGTTTTCTGACTGAAACACATCAAAACTATCATAAAATTTATTAAAATTTCTAATTTCAAAAGTAACTTTTTCCGACAAGCCCTCCTTTATTTCTGGCGGCGATTGCAATGAGAAACCATAGGTTGACCAAACGACAAAAAATGAAATCACTAAAACTAATAAATAACTAAAAAACGCCGTTGCATATTGTTTTTTATCTTGGGCTAATTTCACAATCGCTAAAATTAAAAGAATAAAAAATAGTATTATAGCAGTAAACTTGGATGCCATAGCGAGGCCTGAAAAAATCCCAGCCAATAATAAATTTAACCAATTTTCTTTTATATTTATATGCTTTAGAAATTTACCCCAGAAGTACACAGCGATCAAGGTAAATAAAGTTAATCCTAAGTCGGTATTGATCAAATGACCGTGGGATAAAATATTGGGAAAAAATAAAACTAAAAAAGCCGCTAAGACACCGGCTTTTTCCCCATACAATTTCTTTGCCCAAAAGAAAGCAAAAAAGCCCAAAATCAAAGTGAGTAATATTGGCGCAAGTCGACCTAATAATAAAACTTTACCGGCATCATTCCCCCAGCCATAAAGAAGCTTTTCGCCCAATACTCTTGCTTCTTGCCAAGAGTCATAATAATAATTGCCAGCATTGTCCCACATTGAGGTAAAATCTGTACGAAGGTTAGCAAGGAGTAACGGCAGTGCTGATAATTCTTTTATCAAAGGCGGGTGTTCTGGATCTAATCGAAAATCACCTTTGGTTAAATATGTATAGCCTGCCACGAGATGGATCGCTTCGTCAGTAGTCTGTGAATCAGATTTGGCAGCATAAATTTGCAAAGCAAATGCGCCTAGAAAGACTCCCACCAAAATAGCCACTAGCCATTTACGCATTCTTAACCGCCTTTTTTTCCGTAACCCAAAATGTCATATATTTACCTAGCATAAATCGAGTTTGAGCATCGATTGCTGGCAGAGAACTGAAAAAGATGGCAGTAATCGGCGTTAGTACCCATTGAGCCAGCATTTCAAAACTTTTACGTCTTCCCATGCCTCGCGGCCTTGGCGGAAGTAGAAGCGTCGATATGATCATTGAAATCACCAAACCGAACCACGTTAAAGCAAGTAAAACCCTGACAATACCTTGTAAGTTTTGAGCTAAAACCGTTTCATGGAAACTTGGATTAATTAATAATGGCAACCAAGCAATAACCGCAATATAAATCGATGATGTTGCAAGCGAATAATTTGCCTCAAATAATCTATAATTTTTAACTAACTTATCCCAAAGAGGAATTTTCTTGTTATTTATTGAGCTAATAACAACATAAGGAAAATGTTCAACACCGTAATACCAGCGTTTTTTTTGCAAATACTGATTTTTCATTGTTAATAGCCAGCTATCCGCCAATACTGCATCCATATAGACAGGCACAAAAATCGGCACAACTTGATGATCCCCATCAAATTTAAAATATGCTCGCCAGAATTGACGCGAATCTTCATTAACAACTGAAACGTCCCAAAAATCAATTTCGACTAGCATTTTCAAACTCATCGCATGAGTGGAAAAATTCATTAATCGCCATGGCCTGGTTACCTCAATCAGTTGCCAAAACGAATTGCCAAAAGCGATTACCCGAGAAATTGCTGGGGCATACCAAATATTATTTGAATACAATGGGATTGGCTGAAAACTTCTATGATCACGATTTGGGTCGGTGATGTATTTGTAAGTTAAAGAAGCAAGATACTTTGGATGAAAACGAGTATCACAATCTGCGGTAGTAACGATAACATCTTCAAAAAGAATTTTTTCTAGCTCTATATATTTTTGAAGCTGCTTAGCTGCCCAACGCGCGTTAGCTCCCTTAGCTTTTACTTCACCAACGATATCTGGATGTGACGAAGAAATAATTTTGAAAAATTTGCCATCGAATTTTTTTGTCACCTGGTCAACAACTTCTTGACCCTGAACCGGATAACGCGCTTCAGTCGCTAATACTAAAATAATTTTCTTAAGTGGATAATCTGATCGGGCCAAGGCTTCAACGGAAGACAAAACGGTTTCCACGTTTTCTTTGGAAACAGCAAACATGACTGCATGATAAATACCGGTCCATTTTAAATTGATCGGATCAGACTCAAGATTTCGACATTTTTCGATCCAATCAATTTTTATATCATGTTTCATTAATCTATACCCAGTAATAAGATGGTAGCCCATTACAATTGATTTGTAGAGCCAATAGAGATCAAAAATAATAACGTAAGTCGCCACAGCGGCCGGAATGATGAAAGATAAGAAAACTGGCAAAATAAATGCAATCCAAATAATAGCTCCAGGAACAATTTCAAGAAAACGAATAATTTTAGTTTTTTTCAATTTTCTCCTTAAAAAGATCCGGAAATCACTGTCATTTTAATAAAAAATAAAATCAAAAATTGAACCATCAAACCGATGGTAAGAAGTATGATGCTAATATTTTTTTCTTTCGGATAAATAATAACAGCCATAAAAAGATTAATTATTGCCACAGCTGATGAAAAAACAATCGGTGTTAAATTAAGAAAATCTTTGTATTTATCTAAGTAGAGATACCAAATAATGAAATTCAAAAGAAGGATCAAAACAAACTCTAACAACACAAACCAATTTAACCAAAATGGGTTAAAAAAGAAATATTTAATTTGTCTTAAAAAATAATTTAATATTTTCATAATTTACGGAGCTTCCGAGAGTCGAATGAATGCCTAAAGACGGAACCTAACTTTCTTTTATTGTTTGGGAGCCGATGGGCAGATTTGAACTGCCGACCTCTTCTTTTAAATTTTCGCTGGAGCCCGGAAGAGGATTTGAACCTCCGACCTTTTCCTTACGAAGGAACTGCTCTACCACTGAGCTATCCGGGCGAAAATTTTTACTGGAGCAGGTAAGCCATACCATCCTACATGCAGATTTATTGGAGCGGGATACCAGAATCGAACTGGCATCTTATCCTTGGGAAGGATACATATTACCACTATACTAATCCCGCTCCAATAAATCCGGGAAGGACGCATTTTGCCACTAAACTATACCTGCGCAAAATTTGGGAAGGTCACGTTCTGAACTAAACCATACCCGCTTTATATCATGATTGTAGCAAATTTAACCTTAAAATGGAAGAATAAGAGTTGAAATAATAGTCTTTTTGTGATATGATCTATCTTGAACTGAGAAAATTATGGGCTCGTAGCTTTTTCGGTTTTGACGAATTCCGAAGGATCTACCGGTTTCAAAGCTTGCTTTGAACCAGCAAAGAACAAGAGCCCGAAGTAAAATTGAATAGATTGTATTTGTGTACGGGCTCGTAGCTTAGCCGGTTCAAAGCGCCTCCCTGTCACGGAGGAGATCGCCGGTTCGAATCCGGTCGAGCCCGCCATTTGGAAATTCACTACTTAAGGTAGTGTTTTTTCGTATTTGGTGGCCTTCGGCCAATACCGCCTCTGCTTTTCCGAAATGAATCCGGTCGCCTTTAGTATGTAGACGCCATAGTCCCCAATTTTTTGTTGGTTTTAAACACAAAAAAAACAAGCTTGAGATAGTAATTTTATACTTAATATTTAGGCTTTTTTAGGCCTAAGATGCTTAAAATTAATAAAAAACTTATATGATATAATAAATACAATGAATAATCCACAAATTGAAATATTATATTTACATGACGTTAAGTACGGCAATCTAAAGCCACAAGAAGATTCTTACGGAACAAGAGATAATATTTTTTGTATTGCCGATGGAATTACACGGGATCCTAAAAGCCCAAGTGATTTTAATGATTTACCAATAATTCAACTATTAAAAAATTATCCAAGCCCAAGCCCCGCTAAAATGGCAGCTGATTGCTTTTGTAAAAGCTTTTTAGACTTTACAAACAATAAAGTTATAGATAAAAACACGGTTAAAAGTGCTTTCAGTTCAGCTAATGAAAAAATTGCAGAACTTAATAAAAAATATAACCCTAACCCCGACTATTTGGTAAATGATTTTTACGCCTGCGTGGCCTCGGGCGGACTTATTTATGATGGTAAATTATTCTGGGCATCGATTGGTGATTGCCAAGTAATGATTATAGATAAAACTGGTAAAATTAAATTTGAATCTCCTAATGGATTGGAAGACTTTCTGCATTATACACAAAGTCACAAAGAGAAATGGTCTGACCCTAAAAGACGCAAGGAAATTCGTAGACAATATCGAAACAATCCTAATAAAGTTATTGATGGTAAGCTTGTTTCTTATGGAGCTTTAACTGGTGAAAAAAATGCTGAACCATTTATTAAATCTGGTTTTAAAAATTTAGATCCGAGTGATTTCATACTCTTTTATAGTGACGGCTTTGCCCAAGCTTTGGGAGACCTTCATTTTAGAAACTCACTGGTTTCAACCAACAGAGAAAAGCTCCTTGAATTAGACGGGAAAATGGCTCAAGGTGATTATGAAAAATATGGAAAAGAAAGAACTCTGGTTTTAATTCAGCCCTAATCGGTCACATAATTTCCCGTAGGAACTAATTTGGGAATGATTATTTCTCCTCATAATAATTCAAACATCATTTACAATTAGCCGCCACTTGGAAATTCAATACTCAGGAGTGTTTTTTCGTATTTTGTGTCCTTCGGCCAATACCGCCTCTGCTTTTCCGATATAATCCGGTCGCCCTTAGGCATATGACCGCCAACAAAGAAGATAACACTTGAGGTTATTTTTTGATATAATCACAGTATGCATGAAAAAATAGATAGGTTAGGAAAGATTATTTGGGAATATCATCATTTAAATCAACCACTAGTAAAAGCTGGTGCTATTTTTGTACTGGGTAGCATCGACAAAACTGTGGGTGAATATGCTGCAGAATTATTTTTGAAAGGATATGCTCCGTTGATGATATTTTCTGGAGGTATGGCCCATAATAATGATCTGTTAAGTACAGGTTGGAACAAATCAGAAGCTGAAGTTCTATCTGAAATTGCCATAGAAAAAGGTGTTCCTAAAGAAAAAATAATTCTTGAAACAAATGCATCCAATACTAGCGAGAATATTAATTTTGTTAAAAAGCTTTTGGCTGAAAGACAATTGGATATAAGCTCATTCATTTTAGTACAAAAGCCATATATGGAACGAAGAGCTTACGCAACATTTAAAAAACAATGGCCTGAAAAAGAATTTATCGTAACATCTTCACCGGTAACTTATGAAGATTATATGATAAAATCAAAAATTCCTAAAGAACAGACGATAAATATTATGGTTGGTGATTTACAAAGAATAAAAGAGTATCCAAATAAAGGTTTTCAAATTACCAGGAAATCCCTAATAAGGTCTGGGATGCTTACGAAAAATTAGTTGCATTAGGGTATACAAGACATTTAATCAAACATTAGACTGATAACGTATGAGTCACATCAAAAAAGACCCTTTCGGGCCTTTTTTGTATATTTATTATTTAATGAATCGCCAGATCTTTGAAGTCTTTTTCACTCCAGATAACCAAGCATCAAAGCTGTCTGAGATTTGACCTTTTTTGTCTTCGATCTTGATAATTTCAAAACCAATCGAAGTCTTTACAGGACCAACAATATCACCCTTTTTGGCGGAAAAAGCAGCGTTATCAAACTCGGGAATCGGCGTATCATTAACAACAAGCTGTCCTTTTGCCAAATAACCAAGCTCGCCGCCGTTATCTTTACTCTTTGAATCTTCTGAATATTGCTTAGCCAAAGCAGCAAAATCACCATTGTTTTTGGCTTGATTTGCGACATCATTTGCTCTAGCTTCATCTTTGATTAAAATATGGGAAACCTGAACTTGAGCAATAACTTCATTTTGGATTTTCTCTTTTAGAACTTGCTGTCTTACAAGTTCCTTGAAGTCCTTTTCACTCATCCCATATAGCTCACTTAGGACTTTCTTAACTTCTGAAACACCACCGGCTTGATCAACAATTTTCTGATAAGCATCATTTACATCTTTGCTACTTACTCTTACGTGGTAGCGCGTAGCCTGAAGCTCCAATGTCTTATTTTCAACTAGTTGATCAACAATTTGCTGTCTTAAAGCAGTCTCGTTTGGGATAGGTTGCTTTGTCTTTACGGAAAACTGTCTAATGTAGTCTAGCTGACAATAATAATCTTTTGCCCAAACAAAATGACCATTTATCGTTGCAACAGGTAGAGGATAATATTTAACAGTTGTTTTTACTAAGCCTGATTCTGATTTTCCCGCATAAACCCAGACTGCGGTTAGAATCCCAAAAACTAGATAAACAATAACCAATAACCATATGATGGCCGAGACAATCCAGCCCACTTTTAAACGAGGCTTAAGACGAGGAAGTAAATGTCTAATAAACCTATGAATAGCATGGCCGATCCGTTTGAAAAATTTTAGTACAATCATTTTGCCCTTCTTATGTTAATTTATCTTGAAGTCTTTAACCAAACTGTTACAAAAACAATCACCAAAATAAGAAAATTCACTAATAGATAGCCCCCTATCTTGTTTAATCGTAACATAGACCGAGAGGAGAAGTAAACAAGGCTCGAAATTTGATAATATGCAACAACCAACACCAAACTCTTTACGCCTGGATCAATTGGCCAGAAGTACAAACTTAAAAATAGCTCAATTATCGCAAAACCGGTTAAAACTACATAGACATTAATAATTTCTTTTGACAACGATTTTCCGATCTCATCGATGACTAAGCTTGGGTAGAAAACAAGGCCAATGAGAACAATGACCAAAATCATCGCTATATAGAGAGGCAGATTTACGCCGTATAGTAAGTTATAAATAGAAAAAAAACCTAAATATAAAATGGTGAGATTTATTAACTCAAAACGAGAGCTTGTACCGCTTGGCCTTTCTTTAAATGTAAGCAATACACCAATCAGAACCAAAATAATTGCCAAGATTTTTAGAGTTACATTTTCTTCAAAAAACAAAAAACTAGAAAATGACCCCAATAGAACTATCAAATAAATTATTTTTTCAAATATATGTTTTTTGTTAAACATTTACTGCACTACCTTGTAAGTGCATCTTGACCGACAATGACCTGAATGTCAACATTATTACAGGAAGTCTTGGTCTGAACAGTTCCACTAACTAAGGTAGCTATCTTTGCGGCCGTATCGGTTGCGCTTGCGCCTGAGCAGTTATAGACCGATGTTACAGTAGTTTTAGTCGTATTACTAACATTTGTCACATTATAACCGTTTTTTTCTAAGTTATCGGAAACTGCTGTTCCCTCCCCTACCTTACCGCTTCCATTCAAGACTTCAACTTTTAACGAAGCCGCAACTTCATTAAAAATATTTTTAGCGATCAATTGTAAATCCGAATAATTATTGGCTCCCTTTTTCGGTAAGATTATATACGAGCCACCAGAGCTTGTACCCGAAACTAATGGGCTGCCAGCAGAAGTATCAAGAACCTTATTAATTATATTAGATAGGTCTAAATCCTTGACGGAATCCCAAAAGCCTTTTATATCATTCACTGACATATTTGTCGTAACATGATTCCCCAGGATTCCTAACAAATCAGTAACCTTTTTCGGATTAGCTAACGTATTAGCGGTCAACATTTTTTGCTTTAAGGCCGCTATAACTTTTTGTTGTCTTTTTGAACGATCAAAATCTGAGGTGGTTTCTCTTGAACGGGAGTATTTTAAGGCTGTTGCACCATCAAGATGATGTTGGCCAGCCGTGATTTTAAACGGAGAATAATCTATCATATTGTCCGCAGGATATAGCGGATCATATAAATCTTTATCCACTACCACGTCTATTCCTCCGACAGTGTCGATCATTTTTTTAAAACCGTTAAAATCAACAGTCACAAAATAATGAATCGGTACACCTAAAATATTGCCGATTAAGTCTGAAGAAACCTTGCCGCCACCGCCAGTTGTTTTTGAATTTTTTTCTCCATAATAATAAGCTTCATTTAGTTTTGCGCTTCCATAACCAGGAACATTAACCCACAAATCTCTTGGCACGGAAATCATCGCCACTTTCTTAGTCTTCCACTCAATCGAGAGAACAATCATTGTGTCTGACAGAGTCCCGCCAGGGTGACCCACGCCGCCCATACCAAGGATCAAAAGATTAGTTCGGCCTTCGCTTTGTCCTTTTAACGTTGGTTGGCTGGTACTTAAAAAAGAAAATAGGCTACCTTTTCCGTCTGAAAGAGCAGTAACTTTATTTAAAGCGCGGTAGGCAGAAACACTAATCCAAATACCCACACCTAAAACTATCGCTAAAAGCGAAAACAATACTACTTTTAATACTTTTCTTTTCGGTTTTACTATTTGACCAACGTTGTGTCGAATAACCATAATCTCCTTTAATAGATAATAAATAAAAAAAATCCCTCTATATAAATTATAGCAAACAAAAGCGTCAAAACAAATTATTTTTTGTCTAAATAAGTGGGCAGAACTGGCTGGTTGAATTTCTGGGGCGCTTTATTGGCGAGAGCAATATTTTCATTTAAATTAGTTAGATTATAACCAAAAACAGGAAGATCCAGGCTCCAGCCTAATGTATTAGCGACGGTAACGCCGATGCGAACTCCAGTATAGGAGCCCGAACCAATGTTAACTAAAACAGCCTTTAAATCCGCTAATTGAATATTATTTTTCGATAGAAACTTATTTAAGGCCGGCAACAAATTTTCAGATTGTTTTTCCGTTTTTATAGTCTCAGAACTTGCCGTAACACCGATAAGACCCAGGGTGATTTCTTGACGATTTGTTGAATCAATTTGCAAAATCAATTTTTATCTTCCTTTCGTTTTCATCTAAAGAACCTGCTTTCGCAGAACCTTGTTTTTCAATTCGCTCAAAATAAATATTGATAACATTTTTAGGTAAGATTTCTTTAATTTTTTCAGCCCATTCAACAACTAATATTATGTCCTGACGATCTAAATAATCTTCTATTCCTACCGATTTAATGTCATCAATTGATTCGACTCGATAAGCATCAACATGCACCAGCTCGATCTTTTTATCGTCGATTTTTCCCGAATATACTTTTAACAAAACAAAGGTTGGCGAGGTCACGGTATCGTTTACCTTTAGGCCTTCTGCCAAACCCTTTGTAAAAGTAGTCTTGCCTCCACCCAAATCTCCATGCAACGCCAAAATTTCTCCGCCCTTTAAATCGGCGGCTAATTTGAGCGCAATTTCAATTGTTTCTTCTGAACTTTTTGTAATCATCCCTGTTATTATAACAAAAATAATGCTTAATATAAAGATTAGGTTTCGTCATCACCAAAATGACCACCAATCTGTCGACCTGTTTTTTGTTTACTGAGTTTGCGAATTGTGATAATAAAAAAAACAAATAAAATAATCGACAGACCAATAATCGTTTTTATTGCTTGGCCTAAAGATAAATTTTTAATTTCTTCCTTTTTATTTTCCGAAACTGTATTTGAAGCTGCGGCAACTGCCTTAGAAACCGGCGGACTATTTATCGCTTTTACTGTTTCTGTCGCAACTTTCTTTACGGCTTTTTTTGTTGACACTATCTTAGCCGCATGTTCAACCAACAATATATCATTTTGACTACGAGGCAAGACTCGCCAAGTCTGGCCATAAAGATCAACCACTCCGACGATTTCGAAAATATCACCTTTATTCATTTCTGGTTTATTGATTCCAGTCTTTTTTTGGATATACACTTTTACTAATCCAGAGCCGTCATCCAAATAAAAAGTATCACCAGACGTAGACACAACTTTACCAGTAATTTTGACCAACTTATCGAGATAATTTTCAAAATCACCCGTTGCCATTTCAATTGGTGTTGTATTAATAATGGGTTCTATTTCTTGAACCTCTTCGATTTCTAAAATCACAGTGATAATATTGTCACTACCTTTGGTAGGCGTTGTCGTCCATGACCATGCGCCATCAGGCCCAATTACCCAAGACAAACCCTCATCGCCGTTATCCGTATAGATTATACTTGAGATCAAGTTATTATTTGGTTGATACAATTTAACTTCATCGCCATCATTATTTAAAGTTAAGTCACTTTCGGTTCTTGGAAATGAAATAAATTCGTAAGCCTTAATAATAGTGCTTTTTGGAATCAAAAAAAATTTTCCAGAGCCGTCAACAATCCGCCAACCACTCAAATCAACATCTAAACCAGATTTATTAAAAAGCTCTATCCATTCGCCTATAGTATCATCACCTGTTGGGTTAGGTAAAATTTCGCTAATGCTAATTTCTTTTGAATAGACGGGTTCAATAATTTCAAAACTGCGAGGAATTGTATAAACATAATTGAGACTATTTTCGGCTTTTACTCTCCAAAAATATTTACCAATTTCTAGTTCGGAGGCATCGATCAAAATGCTAAAACTTTCATCGCTAGATATTTGACAAACGTATTTTATCCCCTCTTCTTCAACCCAAGAAAAATCGATTGTCTGTGTTGGTAAGAAGGTTTGATTATCAAGCGGTAATACATATTCCGGCGCTATAACAGGCTCAATTTTTGTTACCGAATTTTCGATCCCGGGAGTACCACCTAATTCTATACTTTTTAACCACTTTTTATAATCTAGCTCGTTAGGCGGACCAATAACTTCCATTGAGTAACCGTCCCCCATATCAGTTGTCCAGCTGATAGTGTTTTCGTAATCACCACTTGGATCGGATAAAACTATTTTTCCTTTGGCATTAGTGACTGCAACTGAAGTATTATTCGAAATGATTAAATAATCTCCATTCTTCATCAGCTCTGAAACTAAAGTAATTGTTTTTGTTGGCGAAACGCTATCCGGATCATTGAAGATTTTTATCTTCCAATCTTTGAGATCAATATCTGATAGACAAAGAAGTTCGATCCATTCCTTGCCAATATCTGCACCTTGAGGATTAGCCATCACTTCATTGATAACAAGCTGCGGAGATATTTCTTCTGCCTGAGCTTTCTGCGGTAATAAAAAACTATACCCTAACAGAATTATCCCCAAAATAATCCAAAATAACTTTTTCACTTTTCTAATTCTCAAATCGTTATTTACAATCTACGCATTGGTAATTTAAAGTATAACTTCACCACCTAGGTTGAGATCGTCTTTTTTAATTTCACCTGATTCTTTTATCTGGCAGTGATTTACCGATTCCACATTCTGACTTGCCTCTTCAAAACTTTGTTTCGTTAAAACCGATGAATTATTCATATTTTCAGGATTTTTTCCTCGCCGCAAAACACCTTCTCCGTCCATCAGATCTTGCCGACGACCATCACGTTCAATTAATTGGTCGTGCAATTCCAAAACTTTCGCTGAAAATACCTGTGGATTTGGTACGGCGTGAAGTAAAAAGTTTTCGACGCGTTCACCTGCTGTCTCAACTAAAACATCCCCGTAAGAGAACATGGTAGGAAAAATGCCGTCTATTTTAGATGAAACATCCTGAACTCGAGTTAAAGAAAGCTGTGAAATCTTGCGATTAAAAAAACCATTTTGGACAATATCCACAATCGAATCATTGGTTAAAATATAAAGATCATAGTAATAAGAAATCCATGCATTAAAAATTGAGCTGATAAGTAATAAATAATATGCGCTGCCAAAAACCGCTAACACATTTACAAAACGTCCCTGAATGAGGTTTGGCCACTTAGAATGTAAGAAAAACAGGATAATTAATGGCACTATAATTAACATCGCTGAAACAAGAATGTCGCCTAAAAAAGACATCCAATGGCGACGCGCGAAAATAACAATATTCTTTTGCTTCTTTGAACTCGGGGTTGAGCAGAAATATTCTTCAAGATTAAATGGCAAAATTACCTCCAATTAGGCTTTTGTCCCAATTAAGAGAGCCAATAATTACAAAACTAACACCAAAAACAATCGCGATCGCTATCACATAAATAATCATGCCACGGCTCGTCAGATCGTTCTTAACACGCATAGCGTTCACACGAAAAAGAATATAGGCATTAAAAACCAAATAGACAACGATGAATAAAACATAAATAATTAGTAGTATAGACATTTTAAAAATATATTAAGTTTGTTTAATAAATGTAGACATACGAACCGTAGATACCAGGATTTACATTTGAGCGGTAAGAGTAAGAATATTTTACCCAGTTGTATTCAGAAATATCAATTGTACCGTTGGAATTAACAGCTTCAACAATTGCTACATGGCCCCATTGATCGCCTGAATACAATGGACCCTTCCAAGAAATAGCGGCGCCGACCTTCGGTGAGCTACTAACAGTCCAGCCTAAGGTGTTAGCAATCTCATCCCAGTATTTTGCACTACCCCTTCCCGGCTGTGTATTATACCAGTTCTTCCCCTCTTTTTCATTTAAATACCAAGCCGCATAGGAAGTACATTCCCTGGTTAAAAATCCCCATGGATCAGGTATATCGATACTATAAAATGGATAATCAGACGAACCATATGAAATTCCCCCGCTCGCTCGCCTTTGAGCATAAATAGCATCCGAAATATTGCTATGTTCTTTCTTCAAATCTTCAAGTTTGTCCATGTAATTACTTTTTTCGGCTACAGACTGATTAAGAAGTTTATCCTTTTGACTTTTCTGCGCATTTAAACTATTTCGTTTACTTACCAAAGCGTTCTTCTGATCTTCTAGACTTGTCTTTTCGTTTTCTAATTGTTTTTTTCTTGTCTCTAGGTCAGCCTTGGCTTGATTGATTTTGGCAACTTGCTCGTTTAATTGCGTAGAGATTGCTTCAAGATATTGTGTACGATCGATCGCTTCACTCAGAGAGTTAGAACCGACCACCACTACTAAAGTATCGCTCTGGGAATTTTCATAATAGACTTTTACGGTTTCGTAAAGTTTTATTTTTTCTGCCTGAAGTTCTTTCAATTTTGTATCAATATCGATCTGTGTTTGATTAATCTGGGAAGTTGTCAGATTAATTTTTTGAACGGATAAATTAACATCGTTTTCAGCAGTCGCAATCTGACTTTGCAAACTATCTATCAAACCTTCAATGGTATTGATATTTTTTTGCGTTGCGTTAATGGCATCCTTATTTTTTTGAATTTGCGCGTCAATATCTATTTGACGACGCTGAAGCTCCTCAATCGATTCAGCATTAACTGGCACCGCGAAATTAGCGATGGCCAAAAAGGAAACCGCGAAAAAGAAAATTCTTGAAGCTTTTTTAAAAATCTTTATGCTATTCATGCCTAAACCTTTAAGTATTTTCTGATACTAATTAAACTACAGCCAATTCCAATCGCAATACCGACTAATATTTCCATACCGAAAATCGATAAAAAATTACCGGAAAAGAAATTAGTCATTTGGTTGCTAAAATCCATCCCCAAATACTGATTCATCATTGGTGTAATTATCTGCATGCCAATTTTAAGGAACATAGTTGAGATAATCGTGGCAATAATACCATACAATAAACCCTCGATAATGAAAGGCACTTTAATAAAATTATCATTAGCGCCAACCAAGCGCATAATTTCGATTTCATTTTTCCTAGTTAGAATTGTTAGCCGAATTGTGTTCAAAATAACCAATATTGAAATAAGCACAAAGACACCAGAGAAAAGCCAGCCAACCTTTTTTAGAAAAGTTGTAAAACCGATTAATCGATTTATCACAACTCTATTTTCCTGATAACTGATAACATGGACCATTGGAGTAAAGGTTTCTTGCCCTAAAAAAGTGGCAATTTGATCAAGACTTTCGGCTTGATTAGCTTTAACTTCCAAACTGCGAGGAAGCGGATTTTCGTTCGGGTCAATTAAATCAGCCACTTTCTTGCCCGCTTGTTGATTTTTAAAGCTAACTAAAGCTTCTTCTTTTGAAATATACCTTACTTCTTTAACATCGGTACGCGCTGCAATTTGGTGCTGAAAACTGACGATCTGATCGACTGTTGCAGAATCATTAAAATAAACCGTTATATCCATTTTGTCGCGAATCGAATCAGTAGTTTTACTGATTACCAATGTCATCATGGCAAAAATACTAATAATAAGAAGAGTTAATGTCATAACTAAAGTTGCTGCCAAAGAAAGCCAGCGGTTTCGCCAAAAATTAGTTATGCCCAATTTAAATATTCTTGTAAATGTTTTCCAGCTCAATTTTTCTCCAATTTAAATGCAATATCCGGCTTTTATTCGATCCGAAATTAATTTGCCGCCTTTCATCAACAGCACTCGTTTCTTTATCCGATCGACAATTTCTTTATTATGAGTAGCTAAAATTACAACGGTTCCCTGACGATTAATTCGTAGTAATAAATCAATAATTTCCCATGAGTTAATCGGATCAAGATTACCAGTTGGTTCATCGGCAATCAATATTTTAGGACTATGCACTAAGGCACGAGCAATGCTAACACGCTGACGTTCCCCGCCAGAAAGTTCCGTCGGTAAATTATCTTTCTTTTTAAGCATACCCACTAGATCAAGGATTTTCGGCACTCGATCTTTGATTTCTTCGTCCGTTGCGTCACAAACCTCCAATGCAAAAGCAACATTTTCATAGACAGTTTTCTGTGGCAGCAATTTAAAGTCCTGAAAAACCACGCCGACTTTTCTGCGGTAATAAGGCAGCTCTTCAGACTTTAATTTGGCAATGTTACGATCAGCAATCAAAATTTTACCAGTCGTTGGCTTTTCTTCACAGGTTAACATTTTAATTAAAGTAGATTTGCCGGCACCAGAAGGGCCGACGATAGAAACGAATTCACCACGAGCAATCTTTAGATTAATATTATCTAAAGCCTTCACTGTATTATATTGTTTGGTTGCGCCAGCGATTTCAATCAATTGGCTCCTTACAATTAAAATACCCCTTCTATCTTATGTTACAGCAAGAAGTAAGTTAGAGCAACTTTATCAATTTTCTCTTAGTTCAACCCATCTTAAGAGATCTTCTAATTTAAAAGTGTTAATTATGTCTTTTTTTTCAAGCCAACCGCGTCTTGCAACAGAGACCCCATAGCGCATTAACTGTAAATGCGCAGCCTGATGAGCGTCAGTATTGATTGCAAATTTGACACCAAGGTTTTTTGCTTGTTGACAAAGGTAATCCTGTAAATCGAGTCGATTCGGAAAAGAAGAAATTTCTAAGACGGTTTTATATTCACTACAAGCTTTAAAGACCCGTTCCCAATTAACCAAATATGGTTCACGTTGGCCGATGACTCTTCCTGAAGGATGACCGATAATATCCACATGGGAATTAGAAATTGCTTTTATAAGCCGATCTGTCATGACTTCTTTTTCTTGGAAAAAACTGGTGTGGACAGAAGCCGTAACTATATCCAACTTTTCCAACATCCAGTCCTGAATATCCAAACTCCCATCAGCCTTAATGTTTACTTCGACAGATGATAAAATTTTAATTCTAGGATGATCTTTTTGGACAATTTCAATTTCCTTCTGTCGTTCCTCTAAACGTTTTTCATCCAAACCATTAGCAATACCCAAACCGACAGTATGATCAGAGATAACGATATATTCATAGTTAAGTTTTTCCGCGGCCAAGGCAATTTCAGAAATACTCATGTTTCCATCTGACCAATCCGAATGGACATGTAAATCGCCTAATATATCAGATACTTCTACCAAAACCGGTAATCTGTGATTTAAAGCCGCTGCAATTTCACCGCGGTTTTCACGGAGCTCCGGTGGAATAAAATCCATTCCTAAAAAGTTGTATAATTCTTTTTCTGTTTTAAATGTATGTAGCTTTTCGCCGATTTTTACACCGTGTTCCGAAACACTCATGCCTTTAGTTTGAGCATAAGTTCTTAGAGCTACATTGTGTTCTTTAGAACCAGTAAAGTGCTGCAGGAGAGAACCGTATTCTGCCTCAGAGACAATTTCCAAATCGAGCTGACAGCCTTGACGATGAATAATAGTCGATTTGGCTTCGCCTTGCGTAACAATATGAATTATTCCAGGAAAAGCTATGTATTCGTTTATGATTTTTTTAGGCTCAGAGCTAGCGGCGACAATATCAATGTCACCAATCGTTTCTTTCATTCTGCGAAGCGAGCCAACAAAGTTAGCATCTTTAACGCCGTCAATCTCTTTTATTCTTTTAACAAAATCTTCGGCTACTGGTAAAGCATCGGTAATCAACATCCTGCCAGTCAATTTTCGCGAGATCTCAATGCCTCTTAAAATATTATTTCTTGTCTTTTCTTTGAATATTTCGTCTGCCTCACCGCTTTTAATTTTTACTTCCAAATCTTCTATATCTTTAGCTTTTAATTCTGTGGCAATTTTTATAGCCATCTTCGGGCCGATGCCTGGGACTTTAATAAATTTCATTTGTGATGCAGGAACATCTTTTTCAATTTCCGTTAAATATTTTAACTTTCCAGTTTTTAATAGCTCCTCTATTTTTTCAGCGATTGATTGACCAATTCCCGGCACTTCGACCAAACTTTTTACTCCTTCTCTGACATAGAGCTCCTTCATTTCTATCGGATAATTTTCAACTATTTGAGCCGCTTTTTCATATGCAACAATTCGAAATCGATCAGAGCTATTTTTTAGTTCCAATATTTCAGCAATTTGAAATAAAATTTTGGCGATTTCTTTATTTGTCATTTTAGATTTTTATACATCTCGACTTTATCGCTGAATTTTTCTTTTCTAAAAAATCCATCTGGCAATCTACCGTATTCAACAAATCCAACTTTTTTATACAAACTAACGGCTGGCACATTGTCAGAAAAAACATCAAGTTTTGCAATTTGTAAGCCCGCTTCTTTTGCGATCTTTAAAATTTTTCTGATTAAATATTCGCCAAGACCCTGACCGCGAAAATTTGAATCTACCATCAAGCCGATCGTACCAACATGTTCTTCTCTTTTTCGCCCCACTTTTATATCACAGCCGCCAATAATCCGTCCATCGACTACCGCCCAAATAATATAATTTTTTTTGAATTTAATTTCATTTAAAATATTTTCTAGCCAAGCCCTTTCATGTTCTAGACTATATTCTTCACCGGCGAATGAAAGATAAGTATCTTCTTTCGATAATTTATTTACAAAATCAGTAACTGCTTTTAAATACTCCATAGATGGAAATACAATATCAACTTCACGTCCGTTTTTTAATAGAAAAGTATCAAATTTTTGCATTTTCTAATCCTAGCTCGATTATTTTATTTAATAGTCTTTCAAAATTTATCCCTGAATTTTCCATTAATTTTGGAAACATTGAAAATTGAGTGAAGCCGGGGATTGTGTTAATTTCATTTAAAAATATTTTACCTTCTGGCTTCTGCATAAATAAATCAACGCGGGCAAAGCCGCGGCACTCCAAAGCATTATACGCTTTTTCGGCCAATTCTCTAATTTCGGTAACTTTGACACTTGAAATTTCAGCCGGAATAATTATTTTTGAGTTGCCCTTATATTTAGCATCGAAGGTATAAAATTCTTCACATGGAACAACTTCGCCAGGCTTAGAAATAATTAATTCATTATTACCAACGATTCCCACTTCGATCTCACGGATATTTTCAATGGATTCTTCGGCGATTATTTTGTCGCAAATTTTAAAGGCTTCGTTAACTGCAGAAATTATTTCTTCTTTAGTTTTTACTTTGGAAATTCCTAAACTTGAGCCCGTGTTAAAAGGTTTAATAAAACCTGGCAATGAAATTTTCTTGATTATTTCTTCTTTGTTTTTAACCCATTCATCCTTATTAAAATAAGTAAAAGAGGGGATTGGTAAATTATGATTTTGCCAAATTCCTTTCGAAAGTATTTTATCAAGTGCAACCGCGGATGACTTAGAACCGCAACCAGCATATGGCTTTCCCAATTCTTCTAAATAGAGTTGCATCGTACCGTCTTCCCCACCGATGCCGTGAAGCACGGGGAAAATAAAATCTGCTGATTTTACCTTTTCTTCGTCAAACTCCCCTTTTTTCGAGATTATTACAGGACTAACATCAAAAAGATCTTTGTTCAAATTATCGATCACAGCTTGACCGGAAATCAAAGAGACTTCATGTTCAGGTGAAACCCCACCAAATAAGACTGCAACTTTTTTCTTCATTGTTTTCCCTCAATAAATTCAAATCTTGGCGTTTCTTTGCCTTCGATTATAACATTTTCTTTAAACATCTTAATCGGCCTTACCCAAAAATATTCTTCATCTTTTCTTTTGCCAGAAATATGTTTATAGGTAACAAACTCTTCCAATGTTTCGCTATGTAAAGATTTGCCAATGACTTCTACCAGATCGCCTTTGTAATGTTTGTACTTGCCTAACTTCATTTAATAGTTCCGGCAAAATATTCCATCCAGTGAGCCAATTTTTTATTTTGGTACATTTCTTCTCTGCCTTTAAATTCATCTGAATTGCCCTCGCCTTTACTCACGTAGTTGTAGCCACCTTCGGATTTTTCAAAAAAATCGCCAAATCTAACTTTGTCCGCATTTTCTTTAATAAGTTTCTGCAAAACCGTAAAAACTTCGCCAGGATCAAAATCTTCAATAGCCGCCCCACGATAACTCATTGACCAAATTGGCGCTCCGTTTTTTATAAGAACTTCTTGACCTTGAAAAAATAAATGCTGATCGTAGTACACATCTCGATATTCCAAGTCTCCATCTTTGATAGTATAAACATTAGCTCCGTCAATAATTTTCGGCTTGATCCCGGATGCGTAAGTGCTTTGTCTAGATTTAATTAAAAAATCTAATGTTTTACTTTCCATAATTTAATTCAAACCTCCGCACAAATTTATTTGCCGTGACATTTTTTATATTTTTTTCCACTGCCACAAGGGCATGGATCATTGCGGCCGACTTCGCCGAAAGCAGATGGCGTGGTTGAATTATTGACTGATCCGGTTTTTCGAACCGTTACTTCTACGCCATTATTTGTCATCGGGGCCGGTGTAGCGTCCGATTCAACAGTTATTGGCTCCTCGCCCATCGATGAAGCAACGTTGTCAAAAGTCCCTGCCGCTTCTTCTTCACTTGCGACTTGCAATTGCATCGAACGGTTAATTGGCGCTTGTTCGATTGTCAATTCTTTTTCAACTGGACGAATGTCAGCTTTTAACAAAACATCAACAACTTGCCCATTTATCTCTTCATTGAGTCTTTGAAAGAGACCATAAGCCCGAGATTTATATTCTACTAACGGATCTCTTTGACCATATCCTTGCAGCCCAATTCCCTCTCTCAGCATGTCCATAGCGTTTAAATGTTCGATCCACATTGTATCAATGCTGCGAAGATATACCATTCTCTCAATTTGGCTCATCACTTCTTCGCCGATTTTATTGTATTTGGTTAAATATTCTTCTTTTGCTTGATCATCCATCAGATCAATTATTTCTTGATGAATATTGGCACCTTGTAAAATAGCGCGACGTTTTGTATAAATCGCTTGGCGATGTTTATTGGCGACGTCATCGTAGTCGACTAAATGTTTACGGATATCAAAGTTATGTCCTTCAACTTTTCTTTGAGCTGATTCAATAGAGCGAGAAATCAGACCGTGTTCAATTGGCATATCATCTGGCAAATTTAAACGGTCCATTAGATTCTTCATTTTTTCTCCACCGAAAATACGCATCAAATCATCTTCCATTGAAACATAAAATAATGATGAACCAGGATCGCCTTGACGCCCGGCACGACCTCGAAGCTGATTATCAATACGTCGAGATTCATGCCTCTCGGTACCGATAATATGTAAACCGCCTAATTTTGCGACTGCTTCTCTTTTTTCTTTATCCAAAGGTACGCCGCCCAAAATAATATCCACACCACGTCCGGCCATGTTGGTAGCAACAGTGACAGCACCCACGCGGCCCGCTTGTTCGATTATTTTCGCTTCACGTTCATGGTGTTTTGCATTCAACACTTCGTGTTTCACACCATCTCGCTTCAACATTTTTGATAACTTTTCTGACTTTTCGATTGAAATAGTACCGATTAAAACCGGCTGGCCTTTTTTACTGCGTTCAATTACTTCGCGCGCTACAGCATGAAATTTAGCATCCTCAGATTTATAGATTTGGTCTTGAGAATCTTTTCGAATATTTTCTTTATTTGTCGGAATTTCAACTACATCCAATTTATAGATTTTCCAAAATTCTTCAGCTTCCGTTGATGCGGTTCCAGTCATACCGGCAAGCTTGTTATACATTCTAAATAAATTCTGAAAAGAAATGGTCGCCAATGTATCAGACTCTCTTTGTACTTCCACATTTTCTTTGGCTTCAATCGCTTGATGAAGACCTTCACTATAACGTCGGCCTGGCATCATGCGACCGGTAAATTCATCAACGATGATTACTTCGCCGTCTTTAACAACGTAGTCTTTATTGCGCTTGTACAAGTTTTCCGCAATTAAAGCTTCTTCTAAATGATGAACAAGATGAATAGTTTCGGACGAATAAATTTCAGAAATGCCCAACGACTTTTCAACTTTATCAATACCTGCATCAGTTAAAGTAACCGAATGCATTTTTTCATCAATAGCAAAATCTTCTTTGTCTTTTAAATTTTTAACTAACAATGCAAATTTGCGATACAAAGAAGCCGATTCTTCGGCTGGAGCAGAAATAATTAATGGAGTTCTAGCTTCATCAATTAAAATCGAGTCAACTTCGTCGACGATCGCAAAGTTTAGATCTCTTTGAACCATATGCTCTAAAGTCTGGACCATGTTATCGCGCAGAAAATCGAATCCAAATTCATTATTTGTGCCGTATGTAATATCGGCGGCATAAGCCGCTTTGCGCGAGATTTCTTTTAGATTAGCGTATTCAATAGATACTGGATCCTGATCAGAGTCTACAGCTGCGTCTTTTTTCTCAGGTACATATAAAAAAGATTTTTCATGGTTAATAACAGCAGTTGATAATCCTAGCTTATAGTAGACTTGGCCCATCCAGGCACAGTGAAAGCGAGCTAAATAATCATTAACTGTAATTAAATGCGCACCTTTGCCCTCTAATGCATTAAGATATAGTGGTAATGTAGCTACCAGAGTTTTACCTTCACCGGTTTTCATTTCTGCGATTTTACCTTGATGAAGAACAATACCACCAATAAGCTGGACATCGAAATGTCTTTGTCCGATTGTTCTCTTAGCGGCTTCTCGAACTGACGCAAATGCTTCTGGCATTAAATCATCAAGCGTTTCATTTTTCGCCAATCTTTCTTTGAATTCTTTAGTTTTATTTTTTAATTCATCGTCTGATAGTTTTTCGTAGTCTACCTCATAACTATTAATCTTATCAACCAATGGCTGCATTCTTTTAACCACACCTTCATTTGAACCAAATAACTTACTAAAAAAGTTCGGCATTAAATTCCTTTATTATTTGTCGAAATATTTTTTTGGATAACGATCACCAATTTTTTTCATTTCTTTATGTTTAATTAGCTGAGACTCAAGACAATCATGCGCCATGTCAATCGCCGCCAAATATTCAACTGCTTTAGACTCGACGTGAATCGGATTCTTTTCATTTGCCATCGTTAGCACCAATTCAACAGTTTTATCAACTCCGCCTTGCGGACCAAAGTCATCGAAGAGCATTGCTTCGCATACTGCCGGCTCTTCTACTAACTTTTCTAAATTAGAGAATTTTTCCATTGCATAATCTCGAACATTTTGTGGCAAATCCCCACCTTTGGTTTTAATAATAACTCGCATTTTCTATTTCCTTTCGATTTTGGTAAAGCTTAAATAAGGATGCAAAGCTTTTGGCACATCAATCGAACCATCGTCATTTTGATAATTTTCTATAATAGCGATTAAGGCACGACCAATTGCTAAAGCAGTTCCATTCAATGTATGAACTAAGATTGACTTTTCTCCGTCTACAGGCAATTTGTAACGGATCTTTAATCTGCGCGCTTGGAAATCAGTACAGTTTGAAGATGAGTGAGTTTCGCGGTATTTTTCTTGACTTGGCATCCACGTTTCGATATCGACTGTTTTAGCTGAAGGCAAACCCATATCGCCACCGCACAAGGCCAACATTTGATAAGGTAGCTCTAAGCCTTGCATGATTTTCTCTTCCAAAGAAATAATTAACTCATGCTCTTTTTTGGAATCTTCTGGTTTGCAAAAAGAAAACATTTCTAATTTATCAAATTGGTGGACGCGTAAGATTCCGGCGACATCTTTGCCATAGCTACCAGCCTCACGACGCAGACAAGTGGAAAAACCAACAAAGCGCTTTGGCATTTCTGTCAAAGTTTCTCCGGCATAATATGGTAAAATCGATTGCTCAGATGTTCCCACTGCCACCATTGAATCCTGAGTAGTGTGGTATGCATCATCATTGATAGCTTCGAAATGACCTGAGCCCCAAGCCATATCTTCTTTAATTAAAATTGGCGGAATTATCGGCTGAAAATTTTCTTTTTGAACAATGTCCAAAACATATCGGACAAGAGCGAATTCTAATTCAACCGCTTGATTTTTTAAGTAGTAAAAACGATTGCCGGAAACTTTTGCAGCGCGTTCTATATCAATAATATCCAAAGCCTTGGCTAATTCATAATGGTCTTTACCATTTTTTCGTTTGATTTCACCGACGGTTTTGATTACAACATTTTTTGATTCATCGGCACCGTCTGGCACATCATCTAGCGGAATATTTGGCACTTCGATAATGGCAAGCTTAAACTTTTCTTCAACTTCAGCTAACTTTGGCTCTAAATCTTTAATCATTCTTTTTACTTCTACCGCTTCATCTGATCGCTCTTTTGATTTAGAAAGCTCATTTTGTTTCGCTCGTAATGTTTCTAGACTTTTCTGAAGCTCTTTTCTTTCATCGTCTAGTTTTAACAGAGTATCCCAATCAATATCTTTGTGTCTTTTGGCAACCGCCTTTTTTACTTCGGCTAGGTTTTCCCGTGCATATTTAATGTCGATCATCTTGAAGCCTCTTCTAGTCTATTGATAACGAATTTATTATCTAAACTTGCTAATAGCCAACCGGCCTGCGGGCCAGATTCTTTACCGATAAAAGATAGGTAGATGGCTGAAAAAGCATCACGTGGATTTATCTGAATTTCTGTTTTAATTTCATGAATTCTTTTATGTAAATCTTCACCTGTCCATTCTTTTGATTTTATTTCTTCCAATACTTTGGCTAAAAATTCTTTTTGCTCACTTGATAAATATTTCGCTTCTTCTGGTAGCGATTCAGAAATATTAAACTTGAAACTTTCCGGAGCAAATTTTTCTAACCAATTTTTTGCAATGATTATACGATTTTCAATTTCTTGCTTTTCAATTTCATTAAGGGCTGAGCCTTTTTCATTTTTTGCATATTCAAAGATATCAACTCGGGGCATTTGTAACATGTAGGCGATCTTAGAGAAACGTAACAAATATTTTGGTTGCTCTTTATCAAGATCAACCTCTGCATAATAAAAAGCTCGTCCTAAATCTGAATTCTTATCTTCTAAGAAAGCCGATGAGCATCGATCGTATTCATCGTAAAGATTTGGAATAGTGTCGCCTTCCGGATCAAAATCGATTGTTCTTTTTGCTCGAGTTCTGGTAAATAAAAATCTTAAAATATTCATGGGCAAAAGATCTGAAATATCCTTAGCCGTAACACCAAGACCTTTCGATGAGCTCATTTTTGCACCGCCAAGTAATATAAATTCGTAAGGAATATCATACGGTGGTATTTTATCGAAAACTTTACGATAAATTTCGTCAGCTACTTGTCTTGAACCGCTAGCTGCCGAATGGTCTTTGCCTTCGCCTTCAATATCGGTTCCAGTCAAAAACCATTTTGATGGCCATTCGACTTTCCATGGTAATTTCGCATTACCGTCAAACGGAGAAATCTTTCCTTTATATCCGCAGCCCTTTGCCCATTCAACTAAATTTTCTTCGCAGCTAAACTCGACTTCTTCGCCATCCCAACTTATTACTTTAGTAGTTCCAACTTTGCCACACTGTGGACAAATTACTTGCAATGGAAACCAATCTTTTGGCTTTTCGGAGCCAGAAATTATTTTATATATATCTTTAATTTGATCAGCATGATCGAGAATAATTCTTATTGAATCGTTAAATTTTCCTTCTTTGTAGAGTTCAGAAGTCCATACAATTTTGGGCTTGATTCCAATTCCCTCAAAAACTTGAGTAAATTCATTTGCGTATTGTTCGGCAAAATTTTTAGATTTCGCATCAGGAGCTGGGACGTCACAAAGAGGCTTTCCCATGTACTGATCAAATGATTCGTCGATATATATTGGCATACCATCCATCGGGTCAAAGTCATCATAGCCCCATTGAAAGGAAGCGGTTTTATTGCTATCAGAAAGCCCGCGACGAATCAGATCGTGAACGATTACCCCTCGTAACGCGCCCACGTGAATATGACCCGATGGAGTTTTCCAGTCGGTCACTAAATATGAATCCTTTTTGGTTTTTTTTAGAATGTCTTCAATTATTTCGTCAACCCAAAACATATGGCCTCCATTGTAACGTTAACTTAACCTGATTTTACCAAAAAAGCGGCCCAGAAGCAATTGTTAAATCTCCCATACCGCTAATTTTGATATTGTGTTTTACTTTAAGTCTAAAATCTTACAATCAAGAATGCCAGACGGCAAATGAATTTGAATCTTCTCGCCTTTTATATGGCCCAGAAGCGAATGGCCAATTGGCGATTCAATGGAAATCTTTCCTTTTGAAGGATCGGACTCGTTAGCGCCGACTAACTCATAAGTTACTTTATCATTTGACATATCTATCGTAACAATAGAACCAAGCTCTGCTTTGTCACCACCATTTTTCACTACCACTTTAGCGGTTTTAATCATTTCATCTAACTCTTGAATTCTGCCTTCAACAAAAGATTGCTCATTTCGAGCATCTTCATATTCGCTGTTTTCAGATAAATCGCCAAATTCACGTGCCGTTTTAATCCGCTCAGCAATTTCTTTTCGTCTTCCTTTAAGGGCTGCCAATTCTTCTTTTAGCTTTTGCAAGCCGCTTTGTGTTAAAAACATTATAAATCCTCAATTAATGGGGGCTGTAAAAATAAAAATCCCCCACAAAATACACTTACAAATGTTATTTTATTATATCCTGAATTAAAAGTCAATGTGTTATTACTAAGGATTACTAAAAAAATAATTCAAGCTTTCTTTAACTACAGGCCCAGCTGCCGCATAACCTTCACCTGCCCCCTCAACGATAACAGCGATGGCAATTTGCGGGTCATCATAAGGAGCAAAAGCAACCATCCAAGCATGGGTTTTATCTTGGTCGCCAAACTGAGCTGTCCCTGTTTTAGCCGCCACCTCGACTGGTAAGTCTTTAAACTGTTGAGCAGTTCCAGAGGTGACGGCTTGACGCATACCTTCTCTAACAATCTGGATGTTGTCACCAGAAATAAAATCCTTATTTAAAACTGTTTTTTGAGTTTCTTTGATAACTTGGCCATTACTATCTTTAATCGTTTGAACAAGATAAGGTTTAAGAAGTTGACCACCGTTTGCAATTGCGGCAATAGCGTTGGTAATCTGCAAGGGCGTGGCTAAAACGTCGCCCTGGCCAATAGCCATGTGGTAAGTATCACCCAAGTACCAAGATTCTTTTTTAACTCGCTGTTTCCATTCTGGCGTTGGTACTAATCCACCTGCTTCACCGGGAAGATCAATACCCAATGGCTTACTGAGTCCAAATTTTACTAGATAATCATGTAATTTTTCCACGCCTAAACCCTTAACCTTGTCCCAGCCGCCGCCAACAGCGTAGAAAAAAATATCGTTTGATTCTGCGATTGCTTTGCGAACATCGGCCAATCCATGGACTTTCCAGTCCGGAAAAGTCCAGCTGCCAATTTTAATTGCCCCAATGGAGGTGTCTAGTGTGGTATTGCCGGTTATCGTTCCGTCTTCCAAACCAGCAGCTGCTACCAAAGGCTTAAGAGTCGAACCGGATGGATAAGTACCGGAAATTGAGCGATTGAAAAGAGGATTTAGTGGATCATCGATAAGTTTTTGATAATTGCTCAAAGAAATGCCTTTGGCAAAGAGGTTGTTATCATAACTCGGTAATGATACCATTCCTAAAATCCCACCAGTTCTTGGATCGATTGCCACGACAGACCCAGCCTTGGAATTTGTTTTATCGAGTTCTATTTGCAAAATTTGCGACATCTTATTTTCAAGCCCACTATCAAGCGCTAAAGTCAGACTATCGCCCGGCTGGGGGGCAAGATTTGACAAGACTCGCTGAACTCTGCCACGAGAATCAACCTCAATTTCTTTTATACCGTCATGACCCTTCAAAAAACTTTGAAATGTTTTTTCTAATCCATCTTTTCCGACTAATTCGTTGGCTTGAAAATTGCTATTACTTTTTAATTCATTTTCTGTCACTTTTCCCACATAACCTAAAACATGTGAAAGCCCACTAACCTGCAAATAATTACGCGACGGTTTTTTTTCAATTACAACCGATGATAAGTTCATTGTTTTTACTTCTAAAAGCAGTGCAGTATCGCGATCAAGATTTTCTCGTAAAATTACTGGGTCCGCCTTGCTATAGCCTTTTGTTCTTACTTTATCGTTTATTTCCGAAGATGGAATACTGGTGGCAATGCTAATTTTTTCCAACGCATCATTTCTCTCTTGTTCGGTTTTAGGCAAATTAAGTGGATAAATACTTAAACGGTACAAAGCATCGTTTAAGACTAAGCTCTTCCCTTTACGGTCATAAATAATGCCACGAGGCGCTGAAATATATTGTTGTTGTATACGATTACCTTCGGCTAAAACTCTATTCCAACTACCTTGGGTAATTTGTAAATTAACAAGCTGGGAAACCAATACGGTAAAGACTATTGCACTCACTAAGTAAAAAGGCCAAAAAACATTTCGGGATTTTTCGTTGAGTTCAGTCTCTTCTTCAGAAAAATATTGATATTCTGAATATTTAAATTTTATTTTTCTGTATTTTTTATCACCCGGCAAATATTTATCATACTGGCTAAATATACTCATAGCTTCACCGCCAAATTTCTATTGTTGTGTAACCGTTGCAATAAAAAGAAAAAAACAATTGATAGCACGGCTGAATACAAGCCGTAGGAAAATAAATTCAATGAAGGCCAGCGGTTATATAACAAATTTTGAAAACATGAATAAACTAGTGCGAAAAAAAATGTAATTATAAATATTAAAATTGAATTCATATCTGGCAAAATTTTTTGCAAAAGAAACCGAATAATTAACACAAATCCAACAAAGACAATCGTGTGAAAACCGAAAAATAAAGGACCGGCCCAATCTAAAATGAGCCCACCTGCAATGGCTAATAGCAAGGCATCGTCTTGAAGATCAACGATTGCAAAAACCACACAGCCAATTAAAACGAGATCCGGGATCATTCCCTTTATTTGCAACAACGGCATCAAGGTGAGTTGTAAAATGCCTATCAAAATGAAAATTATAATCTTTAAAATTTTATTCATTCTTTGTTACAAAAAGGACTTCTAACCTAGAAAAATCAACTGGTGAAGAAACAGCCACTTTTTGAAAAATTTCTCCTTCTTTAGATATAATCTCTGTCGTCTTACCAACCAAAATACCAGCGGGGATCTGACCACCCAATCCGGAGGTGACAACATTTTCACCCTTTTTAATTGAAATATTGAGGGGAACTTCATCTACCATCATGCCTTGCAAACCACCGCGAAGAAGCCCTGTTCCGCGAGAATCTTGCAAAACTACAGGTATTAAAGAGTTAAAGTCTGTAACCAGTGTAACTTCAGAATTATTATCTCTAGCATCGGAAACAGTGCCAACCAAAACCCCCTGTGAAATCACAGCATCACCGTTTGTTAAACCATTTTTTTTACCTTTATCAATCACAACAGATCTTAAATAGCCGCTTGATTGGCCGATAATAGCAGCCGGAACGATTTTAGTCGAATTGGTATTTTTTAAAAAACCTAATTCCTTTTTCAAGATTTCATTTTCGTATTGAACTTCTGTCATTTTTGCTACTTGGCTTTGAAGACCCAGGTTTTCAGAAATTAAGTTAGAGTTTTGTCTCACAACATAACCTATCTGAAGGATCTGCCTAACAAAAGGAAAAGCTTGGCCAACGCTATGCCGAAATCCTAGCCCAACTGGCTTGGCCATAACCCAAAAAGAGTTTCGAATATTTTTCATATACTTTGTCGGAGAGAGAATAAGCCCAGTGAGTATAATCAAAAAAACGACAATCGCCCCTTTCCACTTGTTGATCATTTTTCGTTTATGCATAATTTATCATCTACATATTTGGCTGTGTTGGAACCAAAACTTGCTTTAAAGTCTCTAAATCTTCCAGAACTAATCCAGCACCTCGAACCACTGATGTTAAAGGATCATCTGCCACATGAACTTTTGTCTGAGTTGCCTGGGCGATTAATCTATCCAATCCCCTGAGCAAAGCTCCACCGCCAGCCATAACGATCCCTTTTTCCATCACATC
>Ga0209318_1000220_pt1 | contig 60324 bp, 85 predicted proteins | sample RifGroE1_FD_183999 | JGI IMG/M metagenome (GOLD analysis project Ga0209318, IMG submission 183999) | Groundwater microbial communities from Rifle, Colorado, USA - Groundwater E1 (SPAdes) (version 2) | ecosystem: Environmental > Aquatic > Deep subsurface > Groundwater | place: Rifle, Colorado... | reverse complement strand
TTGCCCGACTCCACGCCCTGCGGAAGCTGGCTGCTCGCGCTGAGTTGGCTGATGCCCGCCTGCTCGTACGCCGCATCGCGGAGGGTCTGGAGGTGCCGGTAGATCTCCGGCGGGACCAGCGGGGGGACGATGTAGTCGGGCTTGGTCCCGCTGTACATCACCAGGGCGCCGACGTCGTTGTTCAGGTGCTCCTTGACGATCTTGCTCCCGTTCTCCAGCAGGACCTTGAAGGTGCCTCCCAGGTGAAAGCTCCGCTGGATGATGGTCATCAGCTTGTTGACTTCGAGCTGGATGGGCTGGAGCTGCTCCGCCAAGCCCTGCCCCCAGTACCCGTGCCGCCGCCGCGACCACGTGAACTTGGTGAAGGGGAACCTCCGCCGCTTCCACTCCTCCGCGAAGAGCGTCGCCCCCTCGATGGTGAGGACGTGCCTGCCGTCGCCGGTGTCCTTTCCGCTGGGGAGGTGCCACGACTCCCGGATGGTGATGAGGTCGCTCACGGTGCCGTAGGTGCCGTGAGCGTCCGGGCGGGCGGCGGGGGCCTGGGCCACGGCCTTCAGCAGCTCCTTGAGCAGCTTGGGGCTGCCCTTGTGCAGCTTGGTCACGAACGCGGAGGCCACCTCCCGGTCGACGTCCTTGCAGCGGTGCAGGTTGCGCGGCTCGCCGTAGAAGGCCTCCAGCTTGTCCACCCACAGCTCGTGGGGGAGGACGCGCTCCCAGCCCACCCGGTCCTCGTCGGTAGCGTAGACGTGCATGGGGCCGTCGCCCCAGATGCAGCCGTCCAGCATCTGTACTTCGCCCTTCTCGTACGCCTTCTGCTCGTAGAACACGCCCTCCGTGAAGCGGTTCAGCTTCTTGGCCTTGCGCTGCTCCTTGTAGCTGCCGCCGTTGGTGAGGGCCAGGGGCTTGGGGCGGTTCTTCGTGGTCTTGCTGACGATGGTGTCCACCGCGCTCTGCACCACGTTGTAGCTGATCTTGTCCTTGAGAACCGGGTGCGTGGAGCTGAGCTTGCTGAAGCTGGTTCCGCTGGGCCCGCTCACGCCCAGGTTGCCGTACAGCCGCGTGCTGATGAGGTACTGCTTCAGCCGCTCGTTCTGGTCCTTGCTGATGACCTCCAGGGCAGCGCTCACCGACTGTGCGATCTTGAGGTTCTCCTCCTCCAGCCACCAGCGGGGTCGCGCCTCGAGCTCCTTGTTCGGGCGCTTCTCGCCCTTGACGTGGAAGTCGCGGAAGTCCATCAGCTTTCCTCTTTCTCAGGGGCACAGGTCCCCAGGGGGCAGCCGTGGAGGCAGCCCATCTCGTTGTGCTCGTCGTAGGGGTGGCCGCAGCGACAGGTGACTTCCTTGCGCGCGGCCTCCAGGGCCTTGACCACGTCGTCCGGATTGGCGGGCGTGGGGAGGGGCGCGAACGCGGACGGGTCGAGCTCCACTTCCAGCTCACCGCAGCGCAGGCGCCGCGCCTTGTGCTTCAGGGCCAGCTTGAGCAGACGCTCCAGGTCGTCGGCCACCTCGCGCTTCGTCTTCTTCACCATGACCAGTCCCTTTCCATGACCTTCTCTTCCTCAAGACGGGCGAGCTCCATCGCTTCCATCTCCGCCGCCTCCGCGTCAAACCACTCCTTGGTGCCGGGCTTGGGGGCGCTCTGCGGCTTCGTGCTCAGATACTGATAGCACTTGCGCCACGCATACAGGGTAGCGTCAGTACAGTGATTGGGGCAAGCGGGGTGCTCCTCACGCTTGATGCTGTGCTCGTTCCAGATGAGGCTGCCGTACTCCACGGTCAGGTCGTATGCCTGCGTCTCGTGGACCTTGATCTTCCCCATGATGAAGTCGCCGTTCATCAGCTCGATGAAGTCGGACTTGCCCGTCTTCATGGTGGCCTGAACCGGCAGGTCGTGGCGGCGGCGCATCTCCTCCACGGCCTGCTTGTTGCTGCCGTCCACCACCATCGCCTCGATCGTCTGCTTGAACTCGTGCTGGACGCGGTATTGGTAGATGCGGATGCGCTCCGCCACCTCGGTGATGTCCATCTTCGCCTTGGCTTCGCAGTAGACCACGTAGAGGCAGGGGTCGTTGTCGTGGTAGGCGCAGAGGCTGAAGGCGGAGGGGTCGTTGTAGCCGAGGTCCACCCCAAGGATGAAGTGCCAGTCACCCTTGTCGTACTTGGGGAGGGCGCCAGACCACAGGTTCCTCTCCCGGTTGAAGCGGTACACCAGGGCGCTCTCGTTGATGCACCAACGCCCGTAGTAGTTCTGCTGGAAGAGGGGCGTCTCGTCGATGAGCGGGTTCGCCAGCTTCAGGTCGTCGATCTCGGCCTGCCACTTCTCCGCCATGTACGGATTGTGGAAGGCGCTCCAGGCGTGCCCAGACCAACCCTTCGCCTTCCAGGTGTGCGGCGTGGTCGGGTCCTGGCCCTGCGTCAGCTCGTAGTAGAGGCCCTTGTGGATATCGCTGGGGGTGCCGATGAGGTAGATGTCGCCACGGTAGTCGGCCACGCTGGGCTTGAGCGTGCCGTAGACGAGCTCCTCCAGGTTGATGGAGTACTGGCTCGCCTCGTCGATGACGATGCGCCGATACTTCTGGCCAAGCATCTTGGCCTTCTCCTTCTCGCTGCTGTCGGCGCCCAGCAGGTAGATGACGCTGTTGATGGGGTCGGGGAGGGTGCAGGTCAGGTCGTTCTCGTGGAACTTGCAGTTCAGCCCCTCCTCCTTGTCGATGACCTTGAGCACGTCCTTCCACATGATCTTCTTGGCGGAGTCGCGTGTCAGGGCGACGTAGAGGCAGTTGCAGCCGGGGGTGTAGTACGCCGCCCGGAGCAGCCCCAGCCCCATCCCAAAAGACTTCCCCGCTCGGCGGGTGCAGAGACCCACCTTGAGCGGGGAAGTGTCGTTGAGGAAGCGGGTCTGCGCGGTGAAGTCTAGGTCGAGGAACGATGGCCTATGCCTCTTCTGCGCCTCCCGAATCGTCAGGATCAACTGAGCCCTCTCCAGATCGCTCAGCTTCTTCTGCAGACTTGCGGGCAGAGCGCCGGAAGACGGCTTCGGCCTTCTTGACGAGTTCTTCATCGCTGAGCTTCTCCAGGCCGGTGACGTTGACGTCCACCTTATTCGGCACGTCCAGGCCCAGGAGCTTGGAGCGCCGGTCCATCAAGCGCAGGATGGTGTCCGCCGTGCGCGGGTCCTTGCGGCGGGGGTAGAGCTTCTCCAGCATCCCGTCGAGGCGGTTGACCTCCATGTCGCGGACCTGCTCCACGTCCTCCGCCAGGGCCTTGCGGTGCTCCTCCATCGCCGACTTGACGTGCTGCCACGCGGAGACGTGGCTGATCTTGAGCCGCTTGCCGATTTCGTGGTAGGTGTAGCCCTGCAAGCGGAGGGCGAGGGCGATCTCCCTCCGCTTGAGGGACAGGACCCGCTTCGGACTGGTGAGCTTTCCAACCATCTTCGTGCTCCTTGCGGGCGGGGAGGGGCTACTCCTTCTCGACGTCGACGACCTCGACCGCCAGCTCGGCGTGGGCGATGATGGAGAAGGGGACCAGGAACTCGCGCTCCTTGCCGTTGAAGTTGGCGCAGACCAGCACGCCGCCCAGGTCGGGGCGCAGCTCCATCTTGAGGTTGTTCTTGCTGGCGTCCAGGCTGCTGCCGAACGCGCCGATCTGCGTGGTGACGTGCGTACGGACGTGGATCACCGTCCGCGCCTTGGGGGCCTTGAAGAAGCCGGTTGGGTTCTCGGTGACGATCTCGGGCTCTTCGGACTCGACGACTTCGTGCTTCGGGAGACGCCTGGGCATCGTGGGCTCCTAGGACTGCGGGGTGAACTTCCGATTACTTTCCGGCGGGGCGCTTGTCCAGGCCCTTCTCGGCCAGGACCGCGTCGACGTCGTCGACGTGCAGGCAATCGCACATGCAGGCGTAGTCGTTGGGCGGCTGGATGGTGGCGATGTTTCCGTTGCAGAAGTCGTTGCCGGGGACGGCGCTGTGCAGCACCCCGAAGGCGACGACCTTGCCGCCCTCCAGCTTCACGATCTTGTCGCCGTTCTTCGCTTCACGTCCGTTGCGGTAGTGCATGGTTCTTCTCCTCTAGGACTGCGGGGTGAACTAGATGAAGCTGCGGACGACGTTCTGGAACAGCGTGTCCTTGAGCTTCTGATCCTCGGGAAGCTCCTCGTAGGGCACGAAGCAGGGGTGCTCTTTCTTCTCCGGATCCTTGACGGGTCCGTACTTCCACCCCGCCGCTTTCTTCTCGGCGAGCCAGGAGTCGTGAGAGACGGAGGGCGGAGCGCTCGGGTGCTCCAGGGTGTGTCGCACACCGTTGATGGCGGAGTCGCGCTGCCACTGCGGCGCTTCGTCCCACGGAAGCTGGCTCTTGTCCCCCAGGGCGAGGCAGTAGGCGCGGTTCGCTTCGTGAGTGATGCGAGCGATGTTCTCGACGAGTAACTTGGCCATGCGGTGCTCCTAGGACTGCGGGGTGAACTGGGAGTTCTACTTCGTCTGGTTCTCGAGCTGGTTGGCCATCGCCTTCTTGGCGAAGAACGCGGCCTCTTCGAGCTTCGTCTTGACGAGCGAAAACTCTCGGCTTTTGACGCCGCCGTCGCCGAGGATGATTTGCAACTTCGACACGAGAGCACTGAAGTCCTCGGCCATCGCCCTCGCCTTGTTGATGCCGTCGTCGTTCAGCGTGTGGACCTGGAATAGCGGGTTCATGCGGTGCTCCTAGGACTGCGGGGTGACCTGCAAGTACGGATCGTAGCGGAGGCCGGACCACTTGACGTGAGCCCAGGGGTGGATGGCGCTGGTCCAGTGGGAGTGGCAGCAGGCGGAGGGGGAGAGTTGCCCGAGAAGCCGAGTGGCCACGCCCATCCGCCGCCACGCGCGCTTCACGTAGACCCAGTGGATGACGGGAGGCGCCGGAGCGGGCGGTGGGAGAGAGGAGGTGTTCAGCAGGGCCGGGGGCAGCTCCAGCGCTGCGAAGCCGATGATCACAGCGGGTGAATCAGGGAGGCAGGCGACTGGGAGGGCGCAGCGGTCACGCAGCCGGGCAATCACCTCGTGGTGTTTGCGGTAGTAGAGCTCGGCCGGGACGCGGGAGACGTCCTGGTTGTTGTACCGGTAGCTCTTCAGCCAAGTGGAGAAGATGAAGGCGAAGTCGTCCGGCTCAGCGGGCCTGACGAGGAACTTGGCTTCTACAATGACGTCTTGATCCATGCGCTACAAGCTAGCACCGCTGACGGACGAGGTGCAAGGGGCTTGGCTGGGAGGTCTGGGCTCGGGGCTCGGGGCTCGGGGAAGGTTCCTCGGTCTTCGTTCTCGGGACTTCGTCCATAGAACTCCTCTCCAATAAGCCGGAGAGTGAGCAGGTGTTGTGCCAAACCAAAAACGGGCACAAAAAAAGCCCGGCCCCCTGGGCAGGGGGCCGGGCAGCTACGCACTACGCGCTACGGGGCGCTACAGCCGCAACACCCGTGGTGCCCCAGGTGGCAAAGGGGGCAGGGGCCCGTGTGGCACTGCGGGGCGTTGGGCTTGGGGCCCGTGCCCAACAACCAGGGGCACTGCGGGGGCCACGGGTTGCTGTTGGGGTAGCGGCAGGTGGGGCAGCCGCCCGCTATGGGGCAAACGCCGTAGGGTATGGCTTGCGCGGGGTGGTAGTGTGGTGCTTGGCAGGTGGGGCAGGCGGTACAGGTGGGGCAGCCGGGGGCCGTGGTGCCGGGCTGGTGGGGGCCAGGGTGGCAAGTGCATTGGGCCATGGGGTACCTAACAAAGCGCCCCGGCCAGTGTTGGCCGGGGCGCACTAGGGGTTAACCGCTACTTGCTGGGCAGGGTGCGGGGGGCCGCGCCGCCCAGGGCAACCAGCCCGTGGGCCGCGTCCCACGCCAAGTTGGCGTTGGCGTTGGTGCAGTGGCCCAGCAAGGGCATGGCGCCGCTGGCCACGTACGCCTGCACGGCCGCGCGGTAGGCGCCCACGGTGGCGCACCCGGCGTACAGCAACCACGCCTGTTGGCTGGCGCTGCGGGGCTGGCCGGGCTTGGGGTTGCCGCGCTTGGGGTTGCCCCCGCTGTACAACACGGCCAGGGCCACGTCCCCGGCCAGGGCCGCCACGCCCGCCAGCGCCAAGTACCGGGGGGCGGGGCTGGCCTGCGGGGCCACGCTGGCGGGCGGCTGCCCCAGGGGCGCGTTGCCCAGCGCGGCGGCCGTGCTGGGGCTGGCCGGGGCCACGGGCGCGGCGGCCGGGGCCTGCTTGGCGGGCGCCTGGGGCTTGGCGTTGGGCACGGGCACGCGCTTGCCCTTGCCAGTGGTGGTGGTGGTGGTGGTGGTGTGCTTGGCCATGTTGTTACCTTTGTATGGTACGGGTTAACTGCAAGTGGGGTGGCACGCCCCTAGGCCGGGGCGCGTTGCTGCAACGTTGCCGGGCTGTAGTGCAGCCGGGGTGCCAAGTGCCAAGCACCCTGCCCCACGGGCCGCTTGCTAATGGTAGTGCGCGGGCAAAGCAGCCTAGCACACACCTTGCTTACACACTACTTTAGGTGCGTAAAGTACGCACCCACCCCGCGCACTACATTACGCACCCCCGATTCTGACGAATTTGGAACTTAGATCTTAGATCTTATCGCATCCGGCTGTCAACTTTCCCGGATCTTCAGATTCGACGACCCGAGAACTGAGATCCCGCCAACCAAGAGCCAAGATCTCCGCTCCCAGGTCCCAAGATCCTCGAACCACGAGCCAAGATCTACGATCAGTCGAGGAAACGACGAATTCGGACCTGGGAATGTAGATCTACGCTCTCAGACTGTCAAACTCGTCCGCGATCGTATGAGGAAATGACGAATTCAGATCTTGGAGTCCAAGAACTCAGGATCTGACTGTCAAGTTCGTGTTTCCCGGACACTTCGAGCTCTGGCGGAGGGAGATGGGACTCGGCTCTTCGCACTTCGCTCTTGGATGGACGAGGATTGATCGTCGTACCTCGTTCACTCGTATGATCGATACGTCGAGCTCGGGTGGCGGATCGTCGATCGGGCTTTAGGATCAGTGTAAAGGAACTTTACACGCAAACTCGACGAATCTGCTTAATGACTGGAGTAGCACGATTGTCAAGAATCGTGCTACGCGAGCAAAGAAAAGCCCCGCCCCTGTGCTAGCGGGCGGGGCAGTCCTAGCGTCGGCCGGGCGCTAGGACTTGGTGTTGGTGAGCTGCCCACAGGTCGGGCAGACGTCGGTGTGTCCGCGGTAGGGGGCCAGCCCCTCGGAGAGCTGCCCCTCCAACGAATTGCAGAGGATTTCGTTGCTGGCATCCAGCATGTGGTAGAGACACCACCATACGATGTCCGCTTCCCATCGTGTGAAGCTAACCGTCTCGTCGCCTTTGACCGCCGCCAGCTTAGCCAGCGCGCCATCCACATCGGTCTGCTTGTAGCCCTCAGGCTTCATGTCTTGTATTGCTTCCTTGATGTAGCCGATGGTGTACTGCGCTTCCGTCTTGTTGGTCTTGGCGGTAATCATTGCTTGCCTCCTAGCGGTAGTGGGCGGCGGTGCTGAAGGTGGACACGGGGCAGTCGGTGGTGTGATCGTTGTACTTGCGGCAGGTGCAGGCAACTTCGGGGATGCACCAGTCGGCCGGCTCCACAGTGGGGTTTCCGTCATCGGCCTTGATGTGGAGCTCCAGCTCACCTGAACCGCTGTAGCTGCCCCTGGGGTCCAGGCGCGTAATCACACCACGCGCTTCCGGGTGGTCGCAGTCCGTATCGCCCAGGCTTACCTGTATGACAATTACCCGCTGCCCCACCGCAAAGTCAAACGCCATGTTGTGCCCCTTGTGCGTTCTTGGCGGCGCCGTTACCGCACCTTAATAGTAGTGTGCCGGGTGGTGATTGCAAGTGGCTTGGGCCTAGCTCTCCAGGACATCCAGCGGCAGCTTCAACTCGTCGGCGAGGCTGCGGTAGACGGAATCGAACACGGTGTTCAGCCACTCCGCGCACTCGTCGTCCTCCGGCTGCTTCGCGTTGACCTCGTTCATCGGATCATCGGCGAACTTGAAGGCCTCGTCATCCACGAACTCATCCCAGGACATGATGCTGACATCCTGGCACCAGAGCTGGTCGCCCCAGAAGTAGCGCAGGTCGTGCTTCTGCGCGGCGCGCCGGATGGGGCGCACGTTCTTGGCGACCTCGATCGTCTTGTTGAACTGCTCGGTCTTGGCTCGTATCATCTTGGAGAGGAACTCCCGGTACTCAGCTTCCATGCTCTTCATGTGGTCGATCAGCTTCATGGGCTTCGGCTCCTTCGTGGGGGTGGGCAGCCCCATCTTGGACCAGTGGGAGGCGGACATCAGTCGTCCTGCCGGCAGCGATCCGGCTGCACGATGCTGTCAGGCGGCTTCTCGTCCTCCTTCGCTTCGGTGACAAAGATGTCGCACGGGTCGCCTTCGCCGGACTGGATGAAGTAGCCGTGCTCTTCGGCCTCTTCATGCAGCGCATCGTAGAACTCTTCGTCCTTCGCGGCCTCCTCCTCGGTGACGTTGCTGCGCGCCCACGGCATGTAGAACTTGCCGGACGGCGACAGCGTGAAGACGGTGCCCAAGTAGACGCGGCGGAAGCTGCCGTCCTCTTCCTCCTCAAACTTCTCGCTCTGCATCCACTGCTTCACATCGTCCCACTTGATACCGGTCCTCATGTTCACTCCTCCTCGCTCAGCTTCTTGGACAGGATGGTGACGGGGCAGTGGTCCGCGTGGCCGTGGTCGCCGACGGTGGGGCAGTGGCAGTTGATGTGCGTGAAACCTTGTTCTTGTACTCCTCATCGGTGAGGACGTCGAGCTCCGCCTTGCAGTAGGGGCAGCGCGGCGCGTAGTTGTCGGGGCCCTCGTTCGGGTGCTTGAAGGTGAAGTTGCCCAGGTAGCCCAGCTTGGTCTTCATCCTACCCTCCCTTCGTCACGTTGTAGGGGTTGAAGCCGTGCGCGGCCAAGAAGGCGTTGGCCGCCCGGTCCAGCACCTTGGCCTGCCGCGCGTACTCCTCACGGCCTTCCGCTTGGCAGTGGGGGCACTTGGCGGGGGTGCATCGGGCGCAGCCCCGGTGCCCGACGGTGTGGCAGTCCCGGTAGTGCTGGGCCATCTTAATCATCACTGCCAGGGGCACTTCACGGCGTTGGTCCTTCACGTTTGGCCTCCTTGTGTGCGCTGCCTTGCACCTACAAGGTAGCACGCCGCACTACGATTACAAGTGCCCGGCTGCCTGCTCCGGCCCATCAAGCCCGACTTGATCAAGAATCTAGCGGAGGGAGATCACACCGGCCGCCGGGCAGCTATGTAATGGTAGCGCGCTGCGACTCGCTTCATGAGCTGAGCCCCACCCCGCCGCAAACGAATTCGGCACTTTCCCACAGCGACGGCGCGAGGGAGCTGTCAACTTACGAATTCGCAACCAACGGGAGGGGCTGATCTGAACGGGCTGTCAGAAACGAAACCGGGCCCGTCGCTCCACGGGCCCGGTTCGAAGTTGTCAGGTCATGGTCCGTAGTGGTCCTTGATCCCGGCCATCAGCTCGTCGTCGGACACGCGCGGGATACCCAGCTTCAGGTACACCACCAAGACCTGTGTGATGTTGATGCGCTTGCGCGGCGTGTCGTCCCTGCGGTTGAGCCTGTAGACCACGTCGTGAATTGAAAAGAGTCTAGAAAGAAGTCCGGTCACTTTCGGCCTCGCTGCGCGTCCCACGCTCTGAGCGCTTCGTCAACCTCTGCTGCGGTCATGCGCTTCAAGTTCAGGCGAGTTATCCGCGCCACGATGTAGCTCTTTTCCTCCTCGGTCTGGATTCGACGGAACGGGCGCTTGCCGCACCGCACTCCCTCCTTGTCGATGGCCTTCTTCACATCCTCCGTCGACAAAGTGGCCAAGCCCAACGCCAGAACAACCCTGGTCACGCTGCTGGGGTTGTACTTGACCGCGCCTCCGTTCTCCATGCGGAGGCGGGCCGCCAAATCCAGGATTCCTTGATGAACCTTGTCCGGCAACTCCATCGTGCGTTTCACATTCACTCCTTACTCTGCACTTGCGAGGAACCAACACCCGCCATACTACCCCCACTAACCACTCCACGCAAGCCCGCCGAGCCCCGTTACTGCTTCAGGTTTACACGGGCCAAACCGCATATAGGCAAGTTGGCACCCAGTCTTACCACACCTTCTAAGCACCCCTTACTACTCTTTCTATAAGGAAGTTGTAACAGTAGTAACAGAGTATAGAGGTGAAGCCTGGATTTTACCCCCTCCCCATAGGTAAAACCGCCGCCATCGTAGTGCGAAGAGCGACGTTACTACCGCCGTTGCAGGCCCCGTTACGCGCCCCCTCAAAACACGTCCTGCAACGTGAGTCCCAAGCCCCTTCGTCAGATGAATCGCACTACGATGCTTGCCAACCCGCCAAACAGGCGCTAGGCTGCCCAACTAGCAACACTACCTTACCGCCAACAACCAACCGAGGAGCGACGCAAATGCACCAGGTTCAGAGCCTGAAGATACCGGAAGAGCTGCGAAAAGCTCTTAACGACTTGAACACGAAGTGCCGCGCCCGAAGCGCCAAGGACCCCGAGAGGCAGCGCCGCATGAACGTCGCCAACCTCATCCGCGCGTTCTGCTACCAGGGGCTGAAGAAGGTGTCCCTCCCCGACATCATGGCCGCCGTGGACAAGACGGCGCTCAGGCGCGGCAAGCCCTTCCGCAGGACTGAGAACGACGACGTGGAGTAGCCGGCCCTACCTTTATATAGCGCCCCCACAAGCGCCCGAGAACGACGATGCCAAGCGCCCTGGCAAGGCGGAGTAACCCCCACCCCACAAGGAGCTGAGTACATGGACCCCATCAACCTGAAGGAAGTGCTGGAGCTGCACGCCAAGTATCTGCGCGGAGATCAAGACGGCAAGCGCGCCGACCTGCGCAGCGCCAACCTGCGCAGCGCCGACCTGCGCAGCGCCAACCTGAGCGACGCCAACCTGAGGAGCGCCAACCTGCGCAGCGCCAACCTGCGCAGCGCCGACCTGAGCGGCGCCGACCTGAGCGGCGCCGACCTGAGCGATGCCGACCTGAGCGATGCCAACCTGCGCAGCGCCGACCTGCGCAGCGCCAACCTGCGCAGCGCCAACCTGCGCAGCGCCGACCTGCGCAGCGCCAACCTGAGCGACGCCAACCTGAGCGATGCCGACCTGAGGAGCGCCAACCTGCGCAGCGCCGACCTGCGCAGCGCCAACCTGAGCGATGCCAACCTGCGCAGCGCCGACCTGAGCGGCGCCGACCTGAGCGATGCCGACCTGAGCGGCGCCAACCTGAGGAGCGCCAACCTGCGCAGCGCCGACCTGCGCAGCGCCAACCTGCGCAGCGCCGACCTGCGCAGCGCCGACCTGAGCGGCGCCGGCCTGCCTCACTTCCAGCTCCCTCCGCAAGAGGGGGAGTTCATCGCGTGGAAGTCCGTCCTGCACGGCCACGAGCACACGACGCTCAAGCTGCTCATCCCCGCCGATGCCAGGCGGACCAGCAGCCTCGTCGGACGCAAGTGCAGGGCGAGCAGGGTGAAGGTGCTGGAAGCCCTCGGCACGGAGGCCAAGGAGTTCACCTCCCAGTACGCGCCCACTTGCACCTACCGCGTGGGCGAGGTGGCTGAGCCCGACGGCTACAGCGACGACATCCGCGTGGAGTGCGCCCAAGGCATTCACTTCTTCATGACGCGCGCAGAGGCCGACGAGTTCAGGATGTAGAGGAGGGTGTGATGCGAAGGGACAAGCCCAAGATAGCTGACTTGCTCTTGGCACGACTGCGGCAAGATGGGCTGGCGCTGCCAGAGGGCTCTTATCTGACGCGCCTCTATACTGGCTACTGGCAGCGGTGCAGCGGCGCGTGGTCGTGGTCCGGGGCTGGAACGTGTGTGGCAACTACCGTCGGGAGTCAGTTTTCAATGTGGGACTGCCTGAGAGCTGAGAAGCTGAACTTCTTCGAGCACTACTACGGCATGACAGATATCGATCCAAGCGACGAAGACCTCCGGCGTTGGAAAGAAGAGGGCAAGCGTGTCACTCGCAAGTGATAAGTGGAAGTCCTCAGGCATCACAGACCAACAGGCCAAGCATCTGGGCTACAAGGAGCTGAGCCCGATGGAGACGGCCGCTAAGGTGGGCGCCCTCCGCACCGGGCTGCTGCTCCCATACTTCACTCCTACGGGGCAGCAGTCTAGCTTCTACAGGGTTAGGTTCCTGGGGGACGCTCCAGGCGGCTTCGCGATGGAAAAGCCCCAGCGGTACGCCCAGCCCAAGGGCTCGCTGAACGAGGTCTACCTCCCCCCGCTGCTCCCCAAGCCCTGGGCTGCCGTGTTCAAGGAAGTGGACGGGAACGCGGTACTCATAACGGAAGGGGAGCTCAAGGCCGCTGCCGCCTGCGCCGCTGGGTTCAACTGCATCGGGCTGGGAGGCGTGGACGTGTGGCGCAGCGGCAAGCGGGGTATGTCCCTGCTCCCCCAGCTCGAGGCCGTGGACTGGAGAAGCCGGGACACGACGATTGTCTTCGACAGCGACGCGGCCACCAACCCCAGCGTGGTGAGTGCGCAGGTCAGGCTGGCGCGGGAGCTCACTGCCAGGGGCGCGACGGTCAAGGTGGCATCCCTTCCGCCCACCCCCGACGGTAAGAAGCAGGGCCTCGACGACTTCTTGGTGGCGGGGGGCGACGTGGCGGCGGTGCTGACGTCAGCGGTGCCCTTTGCCGAGGGGGTGGCGCTGTGGGAGCTGAACAAGGAGATTGCCTACATCCGCGAGCAGGGGGTGGTGCTGGTCCAGGCGAACGGGCGGCGCATCCGCCCCAACGACTTCGTCCATCACAGCTACAGCAACCGCTACTTCAACATGGTGAAGATGCTGAAGGGCGTGCCGGTGCCGGTGAAGACGAAGATTGCCCAGCCCTGGCTCGACTGGGAACGACGATTCGAGCTGGACAGCATCACCTACGACCCCGGCAAGCCGCAGTTCCACAACAACAACTGGAACGACTGGAAGGGCTGGGGCGTGGAGCCCAAGCGCGGCGACATCAAGCCCTGGCGCTGGCTGCTGGACTTCGTCTTCAAGGAGAAACACAAGGAAAAACAGTGGTTTGAGCGATGGCTAGCCTATCCGCTCCAGCACCCTGGAGCCAAGCTGTTCAGCGCAGCGTGCATCTGGGGAGTGGCCCAAGGCACCGGCAAGACGCTGATAGGCCACACCATGCTCCGCATCTACGGGGAGAACGGCGAGGAGGTGAAGCCGAAGAACCTCAAGGGGAACTTCAACGGGTGGGCGAAGAACAAGCAGTTCGTACTCGGGGACGAGATCACCGGCACGGACCAGCGTGACCACGCCGACATGCTGAAAAGCATGATCACGCAGCAGAAGCTGAGCATCAACATCAAGTACCTGCCTGAGTACAGCGTGCCGGACTGCGTGAACTACCTCTTCACCAGCAACCACCCGGACGCCTTCTTCATGGAGGACGGAGACCGGCGCTTCTTCATCCACGAACTGGTCGGCGCCCCGGCCAAGCGAGAGGAGTACGCTGCCTACGACAAGTGGTACAAGTCCCCAGAGGGCGCGGCGGCGCTGTTCCACCACCTCCTCAACTTGAACCTTGGGGACTTCGAGGCTATGGACGCGGCCATGGACACCGGTAGCAAGCGCGCCATGATCCTCGATAACAAGAGCGACGTGGGGGCCTGGGTGGCGGGGCTGCTGGAGGACCCCGTGAGCGTCCTGCGCCTGCTGGGGGAGCGGCAAGCCAAGGAGTGCGACCTGTACACGAACAAGCAGCTACTCAGGGCGTACGACCCCGAGCATGCGGGGCGGGTGACGGCCTGCGGCCTGGGGCGTGAGCTGAAGAAGGCGGGGCTGCGACAGGTGAACGGCGGCGGCCCCATGCGCTTGAACGGCGGCTTGGACCGGCTGTACGCCGTGCGGAATGTGGAGCGGTGGGTTGGGGCAGGAGTGAAGGAGTTGTCGGACCACTGGTCTCGGTACTTCGGACCGGGGAGCGCGAAGTTCTAGGAGGTGAGTACATGAAGATGAGAACGCTGGCGGCGATGTCCTGCTTCTGCTTCGCCGCTGCTGGAGTGGGGTACTTGGTGGAGTGCCGCAAGGACGACGAAGTGCGAAGACGCATACACATCTTCTGCGGCACGATGGGCAAGACCTGGGATGGGAAGTTCATCCAGGTTGAGAACGGCTGGATACGAGGGAAGAACGGCGAAGGGGCCTGGGTCGGGCGAAACGACACGCTCGTAGTGGACCACGCGCTGAGTCTGGCGTTCTACTGTAGGTAGGAGGTGAGTGCATGAAGAAGCAACCGAAGTGCGGAGAGTGTGGGGGTGACACGAGCAAGTCGGGCTATAGCCACGACGGCAAGGACATCGAGTGTGGTGTCTGCGGCATGTCGCTCTGCGACTACTGCGCGGGGAACATTCACGAGAAGAAGCGCGGACATGACCCCGAAGACTGTGCCCCTCCCGCCAAAGTGAAGGGGTGAGTACATGGGAATAACGCTAGGATTCACTACGGTGAAGGCCGCGCGAAAGGAGCACACCTGCACCTACTGCGGGGAGCTCATCTTGCGCGGGTCGTCCTACAAGCGGTGGTTCTGGGCGGAGGGCTACGACAGCGGGCCGGGGACCATGCACCCGGAGTGCTTCGCTGCTTTTGAAGACAGCGGTGAGGAGTATTACGAACTGTACGGACAGCAGCGCCCCGCGTACGAGGAGCAACCATGAGTCTCTTGTGCGAGCAGTTGACACACCTGTCGCGGCAGGTGAAGGCGCTGGAGCGCGAGTTGGAACGCCACCGGCATGGCGTGACGCTGGAGGGCGATTTCATCTGCCCCGACTCGCCGGCGCTGACGGAGGCGCTCGGGCGCGTGAAGGCGCTGGAGGGGGCGCTGCGAGCCGCTTACGCAAACGAGTCCCGCGCGTGTCGTTGCGATGACCCTGGTTACATCGCCCAGTCCGACAGCATCAGCAAGTGCTGGCTGTGCGCCGCCCGCGCTCTACTCCCCGCGCCGGCAACCTCGCTGACGGCTGGCTACACGACGACCAGCAACGCCCCTCTGTTGTTCGACGCCTTCTGGACCGCCTTCCGCGCCGAGTTGGACGGCCGGTGTTTCACCGACAAGGAGCGCGCGGACGGGCACAAGAGCGTCAACTTGATCGGGTCGCTCAAATCACACGAGGAGATCGCACGGGCAGCCTGGAGCAAGACCCTGCTCCCCGCGCCGGCTAAGGAGACGCCATGAGCATCGACCACGACGAGATCCGCGAGCTGCGCGCCCGCGTTCGACTACTGGAGCAGAAGGTGGAGGCGCTGGAAACCGCGCTGGAAACCGCGCTGGAGCGGGTGGCCGCCGCCCTCGCCACCGACTCCGGCGCGGCGCTAAAGATGGGGGGCGGGCCGTGAGCTGGCGCTGCTCCTGCGGCAAGGAGTACAAGACCTGCGAGTCTTTCCTCCATCACTTGGGAATGCGCGGCAACATGCGACACCACGAGGCGGGGCGCGCTCCCTACAAGCGAAAGAAGCGTCTCCCGCCCGAGCCCACCGCCCCCACCACGACCATCAAGTACGCGAAGGAAGAGCTCAAGCGGCTGAAGGCTGAGTTCCCAAAGTTCCACAAGACCAAGCGTTAATCGCACTACCGCACCCCCTTGTGTTCTGGGCCAAGTGCCTGCTAGCTTGCTTTGCAGGTTGGCAAGCAACGCAGCCTGGAGCACAGTGCCACTTGCCATATGGTGGGTGGAATTGCAAGAGGAGGCAGCACATGAAGATGGACGACAGGAAGAGCCTGGACTACGACGGTAAGCCCGAGGACGTGGAGAAGGCGATGGCTGCCGTGACCAAGGCCACCAAGGGGGAGCACAACATCAGCGGCGCCATCAACTGCCCCGTCTGCGGGCAGGCCAAGGCGCTGAGCTTTGTGGTGTACGCCACGGGTCGCAGCTCCGCTTCGTGCAAGAACCCGAAGTGCGTGAGGTGGCTCTAGCCATGAAGCTAAGCGAACTGGTTGGGATGTTGACTAAGCTGGGCTACCCCCTGGACGCAGTGGAGGTGCCGGTGGAGGACGGGGTGGTGCGCGTGACGCAGGCTAAGCTCGCGGAGATGGCGGGCTGCAACCGGAGCTTTACCAGCACCATTATCAACAGATAGCGTGCCGAGGGTGTGCTGGGGCCCTGCAAGGCTTACGGGGTCATCCAGGTGCTGGACCGCAAGCGGCTGTCGGCGCTCAAGGAGGCGTGACAATGAACTGCAAGGACTGCGATGGCGGATGCAGCGCGGCCGGCGAGGACAGGGTGCCGATTGGCAGTGCCGGAAGGGGAACCTGCCAGGGCTTCAAGCCGCGCCCGAAGGTGCAGGGTGTGAAGTACGACATGAACTTCGAAGGGCTGAAAGCGGAGGTCGTGCGGCTGCGCGAGGAGGCGAAGCTGCTGAAGCAGCAGCTCGCGACGCAGAAGCGCGTGGCGCAGGAGGCGTTGGAGGACGCACAGTACGCGAAGAAGGACGCCGACCGCCTGCGCGGCGGACGCGTATTGAAGCGCCGCGTGGTGGAGGTTCGCCCGGTGGCCGCCTTGATCTTGCGCGGCCCAGCCGCGCAAGATCAAGGCGATGATAGCGAAGCAGAAGGCGCGGGGCTATGCGTGGCGCGCGTCGTACCCGAAGGGAGGCAAGTGATGCTGAAGAGCAAGCTGGGCGTGCCGGAGTCGGTGATGGCCATCTGCCGGTTGTGGGCGGAGAGCCGGAGCAAGGACCCCTCGACCAAGGTGGGGGCGGCCATCTACGACGCCGCGACGGGCAGCGTTCACCTCGGCTACAACGGCTTCCCGCCTGGGGTGGAGGAGGACGAGTCGCTGTGGAACAACCGCACGGGCGAGGTGGACGACAAGCTGGGGCACATGTTCTACCTCACCAAGTACGACCTCGTCATCCACGCGGAAGTCAACGCCGCCCGCAAGGCGCTGCTGGCCGGGGTCAACATGGGCAGCATCAACACTGCCCTCATCTGCACGCACATCCCCTGCCCGCAGTGCTTCAAGGACGTGGTGCTGGCCAACGGCATCAACACGGTGCTCTACGCGGAGGACACCTACGCCAGTCGCAGCCCCCGCGACAAATGGCTGATGGAGCAGCTCATCCACCTTGGGCGCGTGGACGTGGCGAAGCTGGAGGAGGTGCTATGAAGTACGACGCCTACAAGACTTACTGGGTCCGTCCCGGTACGATGGACAAGTACGTCATCAACGAGCTCAAGGGCTACCAGCGCCTCCCGCTGGGCAAGTCCGACGTGGTGCTGGACATCGGCGCCAACATCGGCAGCTACGCGCAGTGGGCGGGGGAGCAGTGCAAGTCCGTGACGGCGGTGGAGCCCGAGCCCGAGAACTACGCGCTGCTCAAGCGGAACATCGGCCACAACGTCCGCCCCATGAACTGCGCGGTGGTGGGTGACAGCTACCAAGGGGCGACCATCCCCCTGTGGACCAGCCCTGGCCCGAACAAGGGGAGCCACAGCACGGTCCCCACGCGCGGGCGGGAGCCCGTGCCGGTGACGGTGGTCCGCATGGGGGCGCTGCTCAAGCTGTGTAGCTTCACCGTGCTCAAGATGGACTGCGAGGGCGCCGAGTACGACCTGCTGTTGGGCCGGGCGCTGCCCAAGCGGCTCCAGGCGGTGCTCATCGAGTACCATCTACAGAAGAAGGGGCAGTGGGAGGCGGCCAACCTGTTGGACGTGGAGTTGCAGGAGCAGGGCTTCAGGTGGCTCAAGCCGCCGAAGCTGGACAACGAGAAGTTGTGGCACACGACGGCCATCTACGTACGAGGTGAGCGATGAAGGCTAGCAGCGAAGGCATCAAGAAGTTCCTCTACTACATCCACGAGCGCGAGAACATCCGGCTCAAGAAGGAGAGCGGGGCGCCGTGGCCCTGGACCAAGGATGAGATCCTGCAGAAGTACAGCTTCACCAATGTCCGCCGCGTGAACGACCGCACGACGCAGGCCTTCCTCGCCATCTACAAGGCCAACGTCAAGCCGGGGAAGTACGAGCAGGCGTTGCTCAACTGCGCTACCTTTAGGTACTTCGGAACGGCAGGGTTCGCACAGGCTGTTGGCTGGCAGGCAAGGTGGCAGGCTGCCCGCGTGCTGCGCGTGGCCAAGGAGCGCCTCCAGAGCCCTGTGGAGCGGGTGCGCGGGCCCCACAAGCGGGTGCGCGTGCGGCAGGAGGTGTTCACCGGAGCCTACGTCATAACCAACGGCGGCCGGAAGGAGCCCAAGGAGGATGTGGTGGTGGACTACCTGAGCGGCTTGGCGGCGGCCTACAAGGAGCGGCTGGCTCCGCTGCTCAAGTTCAAGAGCCCGAGCTGGGCGGCGCTGGGGGAGGAGATGATGAAGCTGGAGGGGTTCGGTGGCACCGGCTTCATGGTGAAGGAGGTCCTCCAGGACTTCATCCTCTGTTACCCCGGTCTGTTCTGGGACGAGGAGACCTGGACCCCGGTGGGGCCGGGGGCGCGGCGTGGGCTCAACTACATCGCGGGCCGCGACCCGGACTTCACGCTCAACTCGCACACGTGGCTGGAGGAGGTCGTGGCCCTCCGCGTGCTGGTGAACCAGAACTGGACGAAGTGGTTCCCGAACAGCGGCACGCTCAGCGCTCACGACGTCCAATTCTGTCTCTGTGAACACGCAAAGCGAATGAAGGTGGTGACTGGCGTGGGCAAGCCGCGCTCCACCTACCTCCCGCCCCATCAGCGCCCCCATGAGCGCAACGGTATCGAGATAGCCTAATCACACTACCGGTCATCCCACACTCAAAAAGCCGGGGAACGAAGAATGAACGAAGAAAGTTTGGAAAAGCTCGGCCGCGCAGCCCATCGCGCCTACTGCCAGGGTGCTCAGCGGTGGCTGGACCTCACCGTGCGCGAGCGGGCGCAGTGGATAGCTGCCGCCCGCGCGGCCGTCGCGGCGGCAAGGAACGTGTACCGATGAAGTGCGAAGTTGCCAAGTGCGAGGAGAAGGAAGCCCGGCAGCGCGTCTTCATCCTTGACGTGGAGGAGCAGGTGAGCTACCTTTGCCGGAAGCATTTCACCGAGTTCATGAAGGAGGCTCGCAAGGCGGAGAAGACGGGCAGCAGGATCTGGATCAAGGAGTGGTTGCAACAGCTCAACGTGAAGGAGGCAAGCAAGTGATCACCATGCAAGAGCAGATGTTGGACGAGGTCATCAAGATGCGGCAGAGCACCGACGCGGCGCAGCGCCACGCGCTGGAGGCGGAGCTGGCTGATAGGCGACAGCACTTGGCGGCGGGCGAGGCCAGCTTGGTCAAGACGAGGGAGCGGATACAGGAACTGGAGGCGCAGTTGAAGGAGGCAAGCAAGTGATCAACGTATTCATCCCGACGATGAACCGAGTGGACCGGCAGTGGACCTACGACCGACTGCCCGACGCCGTGAAGAGGCACACGAAGCTGGTGTGCCCGCCCAGCGAGGCGCCCAGCCACCAGAGCAGGGGGCGCAACGTGCTCTGGTGCAAGGCCAAGGGCATCACCGCCACGCGCGACTACATCCTGCGCTACTGCGCGGAGCAGGATATCCAGAAGTTCGTCATGCTGGACGACGACCTGACCATCCAGGTGCGACGCGCCGACATGAAGATCAAGAACGCCACGGACCAGCAGATGGTGGGCGCCTTCAACTGGCTGGAGAAGACGCTCGACGTGCGCGCCCACTGCGGCTGGATGGTGCGGACCGCCTATTGGGCCAGCACGGAGATGTGGCTGGAGTGCAAGCGGATGATGTACGCGCTGGCCTACAACGTGCCGATGGTGATGGACGCCAAGGCCACCTTCGGCAAGGGGCTGGCCAAGGACGTGGCCACGATGGAGGACTTCAACATGACTCTGCAGCTCCTGTCCGCCGGGCTGCCCAACCGCCTCAGCCTGGAGTACCGACTGAACGCAGGCCCGAGCAACGTCCAGGGCGGGTGCTCCACCTGGAGGACCACCCCCTGCCAGACGGACAGTGCCCGCAGGCTGGCTGCGATGTACCCCCACGCCGTGACGGTGCGGGAGAAGAAGGCGTGGACCGGCATGGAGGCTGGGATGATGGACGTGAGGGTGCAGTGGGCCAAGGCGCTGAAGAAGGGGTGAAGTGATGGAGATGAACGAAATGAAGCTGTGCAAGCAAGCTGAGGTTGGCCGCGAAGTCATCAAGAAGGCTCACATCCTGCTGAGGAAGGACGACAGCGCGACGGGCGTGCTGATCGGAACGGCGGCGCTGTGGATGTTGGGGTTCGACGTCATCCCGGGCGACATCGACTTCCTGGTGACCAAGGCCCCGAGTGGCGAGGGCATCGAGGCCAAGTTGGCGAAGGGCTCCACCGAGGGCAGCGCGACAACGGAGATCGACGGCATCAAGGTGGACTACATCCCCGCGAGCGGGCTGCGCCAACGCTATCTCAACGCCGGCAGGGCGTACATGATCGATGGCGTGCCGGTGGCCGCGCTGGATGACATCCTCGGGCTGAAGCGGCTGGCCGACAGGGCGCAGGACAGGCACTTCTTCGGGCTGTGGAACTACGGAATGGTCGGCATTCGCAGGGAGGTGAAGTGATGGAGATCCACGCACGAGGTGTCAACGACGCGCTGCGGAAGGTGCTGTTCATGCTGCTGGAGTACGACGAGGGTGAGGACAAGGGCGAGGGTACGAGCTGGCACCGGCAGACTAGCCGCAACGGGGACACCCTGGAGTTCGACGAGCCGGTGGCCACGTACTACGAACGCCCCCTGGAGCGGGTGCTGTTCTACAAGGAGCGGGATGCCAACCCCTTCCTCCACCTGTTCGAGTCTCTGTGGCTCCTCGCCGGTCGCGACGATGTGCGGTTCATGGAGTACTTGGTCCCCAAGTTCCGCAACTACAGCGACGACGGCCACAGGATGCAGGGGAGCTACGGCTACCGTTGGCGCAAGGCGTTCGGGGTGGACCAGCTCGACTTCCTGGTGAACCACCTGAAGCAGAAGCCCGACAGTAGGCGCGCAGTGCTCCAGATGTGGCGCCCCCCGTACGACCTGCACGGAGTGGACTACGGGACGCACGTGGAGGCGGGGATCGACAGCACTGACATACCCTGCAACACGAACGCCTACTTCAAGGTGAGGGACGGGCGGCTTAACATGACCGTCTGCAACCGCAGCAACGACCTCATCTGGGGCGCCTACGGGGCCAACGTCGTCCACTTCTCCATCCTCCAGGAGTACATGGCCGCCCGCCTGGGCTTGGAGGTGGGCACCTACGTCCAGTTCTCGGACAGCCTCCACGTCTACACCGGGGGCGAGGGCGGCAAGGTGTGGGAGCGCATCAAGGCGGGGTGGAGCCCGAGCGTCTACCAGGAGCGCAGCCCCTACGCGCTGGGGGCGGTGAAGCCGCAGCCCATGTTCGTCGACCCGGACAACTCCTGCCACCGCCAGGACCAGCTCCACTACTGGCACCAGGACCTGGAGACGTTCTTCCTGCTGTTTGACGGCGGGCAGGAGGTGCAGGTCAGCAGCTTCACGCACCCGTGGTGGAAGTTCGTGGCCGCGCCCCTGTGGAACGCCTGGAAGAACCGGGACGCGGGCTACCTGGAGGGCTGCATCGCCACCGACTGGAAGCTGGCGGCGGCGACGTGGCTGGCGGCGCACCCGAAGAAGGAGGCCAAGTGATGAAGTGGCTCAAGTGGAAGTTGTGGGAGGCAGGCGCCTTGCGGCGGCGCCTTGTCCAGAGGGCGACCATCTGGATCGCGTGGCACCTGCCAAAGTCGCTGGTGATGTGGTGCTGGTATCGCGTCGCTGCACACGCCACACAGGGTCAGTGGGGTCACGAGAGCCCGTGCGACGTGAAGATGATGGACGCAATTCAACGCTGGGGTGTGAAGTGAGTGCAGAACTGGAACCCGCGCGGCTGGGCAAGGCACGCCCCGTCCGCGAGACGGCCAAGGCCCTGCTCGTCTACCTGGAGTCAGACGGGGAGGAGCACTGGATCCCGAAGTCAGTCATCCACGACGACAGCGAGGTGTACAGCATGAAGGCTGGTGACGGAGAGCTCATCGTTGAGGGCTGGTGGGCGGAGAAGGAGGGGCTCTCGTGAACTTCAAGCGCCTGGAGGCCCTGCGCGAAGCAGGCCACGTGAAGCGGCTGCACGCCGTCCCCACGCTCTACAACCACACCATCGCGGAGCACGTCTACGGGGCGCAGTGCATCGCCATGGAGCTGATGTACGCCCTGCCCGCCGCCAGGATGGAGGTGGTGCTGTATGCCCTCCTTGTCCACGACGCGCCGGAGGTGTGGACCGGCGACGTGCCTGCCCACATGAAGAAGCGACACCCCACGATGAGTCAGGACCTGGAGCTGGAGGAAGTGGAGTGGAGAATCAGCAACAGCGTGCTGATGCCCGACATGAACAAGTGGGAGAGGCTGGTCGTCCAAGCCGCTGACCGCCTGGACCTCGCCATGCACCTCTTGTACGAGCGGCAGATGGGCTGCCGCCACCCCCGCCACACGGAGGTGTTCAACCGAGTGCTGGACTACGTGGTGCAGGAGTGTGGGGAGCTGAAGGGCGTGCCGGAGCTGGTGGACTACCTGAAGGGAGAGTGGCGATGAAGGCGAACGACATGCAGGTCGGCGGGAAGCACTACCAGAAGCCCATCCAGCACTGGGACTGGGCGGGGGCGCTGGGCCTGGACTACTTCCAGGGGGCCATCACCAAGTACATCGCGCGGTGGAAGGAGAAGAACGGCCTGGAGGATCTGAAGAAGGCCCAGCACTACCTGACCAAGTACATCGAGCTGGTGGAGGCGGGCGTCATCCAGGACCCGAAGGCGGCGAAGGATGTGACGCCCATGTCCTACCCCATGGGCACGCTCTGCGCCACCTGCGGAGCGACGTGGGGAGACCACGACAATCTGGACTGCCCGACTGGTGGCGGACAGTTTCGCAAGAAGTAGTTCAACGCTTGCCCGTCTGCCCGCCGCCCGTGTAGGGTGGCGGGCAGTTACGGGTAGGCAACTTGACAGCGAATGGCGGATGAAGGCCGTTCGCGTAGCGAACTGGAGGCACACATGGAAGCGAAGTATCCGAAGACCCTCGGCGCCTGCATCGACAAGCTGTACCAGATGCGAGCCAAGCGCCTGGAGGAAGAGAAGCGCATCGGCACGCTCAAGGCGCAGGAGACTGCCCTCAGCGACCACATCCTCAACAGCTTCAGCAAGGGCGACGTGGAGGGGGCGCGCGGCAAGGTGGCCACCGCCAGCGTCAGTCGCCAGACCGTGGCCCAGGTGCAGGACTGGGAGGCCTTCTACAAGTACGTGGCGAAGGAGGGGGCGTTCGACCTGCTCCAGCGCCGCGTGAACGACAGCGCCTACAGGGCGCGCCTGGATGACCAGATCAAGGTGCCGGGCGTCGAGCCGTTCGGCGTGGTCAAGCTCAGCATCACCAAGAGCGGCAAGTGAGCAACTGGAAAGCAAGCCTCGGCGAAGCCGAGAAGTAGTCTTCCCCGCTGTACAGGCCCCCGTCAGGCGCGGGCGGGGTGGCCAGTTCTCTACGCGCACAAGGAGCAGTTCAGATGGCGAAGAACGTGAAGAAGGCGACGACGACCGCGCTGGCCAACTGGGACGAGGATCTGGCGAAGTACGCCAAGGAGGCCAGCGACAAGGAGCAGACCCCGGCGGGCAGCTTCATCAGCGTCAAGAGCGGCGTGCTCACCGTGGCGGGGCAGCCCGTCAAGGACAACAAGGCGGTGGTCGTGGTGCTGCACAGCATCTACGAGAACGCCATGTACGACGGGAAGTTCGACCCGGACAACCCCCGGCCGCCGTGCTGCTACGCCTTCAGCGAGGACGAGGAGGGCCTGAAGCCGCACGAGAAGTCCTCCGAGCCCCAGCACGAACAGTGCCGGGGCTGCCCCAAGAACGAGTTCGGCACGGCCGACACCGGCAAGGGCAAGGCGTGCAAGAACATCCGCCGGCTGGCGCTCATCAGCAGCAACGGCCTCACCGCCGACAACATCAAGGACGTGGAGGCCTTCTTCTTCAAGCTGCCCGTGACGAGCGTGAAGGCGTGGAGCCTCTACGTGAAGAACATCGCCAACGTGCTCAAGCGCCCGCCGTTCGGCGTGCTGACGGAGATCGCGGTGGTGCCGGACGCCAAGACGCAGTTCAAGGTGACGTTCAACGAGGTCGGCACCGTGGAGAGCGAGCTGATGGCGGGCATCATGGCCAAGCGGGCGGAGGTGGCCGAGTCCATCGCCTTCCCGTACCCGGAGGCGCGCGCGGAGGAGGAGCCGGCCAAGCCCGCCAAGGGCAAGGGCCGGAAGTTCTAGGCTAGGTTGGTGAGGAGGTGGTCGTCCAATGAGACTAGGGCACTCGGACGCTGGCGCCAGACTGGGGAAAAGCGCGGGGTCGCGCCCCGTAGCTCCCGGTCAATGACAGCTACAAGCCGAGAAACTCCGGTGCAAGTCCGGTCCGCCTCCTCACCTTTTGTTTGCCGGGCCCCGCTTGGGGGCCCGGCTTTGGCTTGGGAGCACGCATGGCAAGGCCTCGAGAGCCCTTGGACACGGCCCGGCGGGCAGGGTGGCGCACCTACAGCGCCCGCTATTATGCGAAGAACCGAGAGTTGGTACTTGAGCGCCGCAAGTGGGCGCGGGAGGACAAGGCAAATGAAGATACCAGGAACGCACCATCACGCGTCGATCGCTAGCATCCCCACGAGCAAGGAGTACAAGGAGGGGTGGGAGAGGACGTTTCACAACAGGGCGGACGAGAAGGAGTTGTACTGGGTGAGCTGCCCCGGCTGCGGGATGACCATCAAGCTGGGCGAGAAGCTGTGCCACGAGTGCGCGCAGTTGGCCGGCATGTTGGAGCACGCATGAAGAAGCCCATCACGGTCGACTTCGAGAGCGAAGCCATCCAGCCCCGTCCTGAGTACCCGCCCAAGCCCGTGGGGGTGGCCATCAAGTATCCGGGACGGAAGGGCCGGTACTACGCCTTCGGCCACCCGACGGAGAACAACTGCACCGAGGCCCAGGCGCGTGGAGCCTTGAAGGACGTCTACGACAGCGGCGCCCCACTGCTCTTCCAGTACGGCAAGTTCGACGCGGACGTGGCGGAGGTGCGGTGGAAGCTGAAGATGCCAAGCTGGGAGCGCATTCACGACACCCTCTACGCCATCTTCCTCAAGGACCCCCACGCCTCCACCTTCAGCTTGAAGCCCAGTGCCGAGCGCATCCTGGGTATCAAGCCCGAGGAGCAGGAGCGTGTCCGCGACTGGCTCATCGCCAAGGGCATCGTGGCCAAGAACGACAAGAAGTGGGGCGCCCACATCTGCAAGGCCCCCGGCAAGCTGGTCGGCGAGTACGCCATCGGCGACGTGGACAGGACGGACCTGCTGTTCAACCACATCGTGCCGGAGTTCGACAAGGGGATGCGCCAAGCCTACGACCGCGAGCGCAGGCTGATGCCCATCCTGTTGGAGAACGAGCGCACCGGGATGCGGGTGGACGTGGAAGGGCTGGAGCGCGACATTCCCCTGTTCGAGAAGGCCGTGGCCAAGGCCGATGCGTGGCTGCGAAAGCGGCTGAGGGCCCCAGGGCTGAACCTGGACAGTGACGAGGACGTGGCGGCGGCGCTGGACAAGGCGAACATGATCACCGAGTGGCGGCTGACGCCCAAGAAGCAGGAGAAGAGCGTCAGCAAGAAGTACCTGACGGTGGACAAGTTCCGCGACCCCAAGGTCGCCAGCGTGTTCGGCTACCGCAACCGGATGTGTACCGTCCTCAGCATGTCCATGCGGCCCTGGCTGGAGATGGCCACGCGGCTCGGGGGCTACATCGCCACCTCCTGGAACCAAGTGCGCCAGGAGCATGGCGGCGGGCTGGCAGGCACCCGCACGGCCCGCCTGTCGTGCAGCTACTTCATGAACATCACGAAAGACTACATGGACAAGGACGACGGCTACGTCCATCCCAAGTTCCTGGGGGTGCCCGAGCTGCCGCGCGTGCGGTGCTACATCCTGCCGGACGAGGGGGCGCAGTTCTGCCACCGAGACTACAGGCAGCAGGAGCTCCGCATCTTGGGGCACTACGAGGACGGCGCCCTGTGCCGGGCCTACAACGCCGACAACAACGTGGACGTCCACGTCCTGGTCCACGACCTCATCCGCGACATCACCGGCTTGGACCTGCACCGTAGGCAGGTGAAAATCATGAACTTCCTCCAGGTGTACGGCGGCGGGGTGCCCGCCATCATGGAGAAGCTCAAGTGCGACAAGGCTCAGGCCACCCGCATCCGTGGCGCGCACAAGGCCGCCCTGCCGGACGTCCAAGCCCTGGACGCTGAGCTCAAGGCACGCGGGCGCAGGGGCGAGCCGGTGCGGGAGTGGGGCGGGGGCCTCATCTACTGCGAGGCGCCGCGCCCCATCAACGGGAAGATGAGGACCTTCGAGTACAAGATGTTGAATTACCTCATCCAGCGCAGCGCGGCGAGCTGCACGAAAGAGGCCGTCATCCGCTACAACGAGGCCAAGAAGAACGGACGCTTCCTGGTCACCGTCCACGACGAGATCAACATCAGCGTTCCCAACAAGGCGGTGGAGAGTGAGATGAAGATCCTCAACGACGTCATGGCCAGCGCGAAGTTCGACGTCCCCATGCTCAGCGACGGCAAGGTAGGCCCCACTTGGGGTGAGCTGAAGAAGTACGAGGACTGACCTATGGCAACCCTGACGAAGTTCTTCACTATCAGTGTGCAGATCACCAAGGGCGACAAGCGTCACTGGACGCGCATCGGCAGCGCGGCCCTGCTGCCGGACGGCTCCATCGGTTGCACGCTGGACACCACTCCCCTAAACTGGACCGGCGAGATGCGACTGTTCCCCGTGACTGAAGAGAAAGAGAGCGAGTAATGAAGAAGCAAGGGTTCGACGTCATTCGGAAGCACAACTCCTGGGCGCCGTCCAAGCTGGGCTGCTACGAGGAGTGTCCGGCGAAGGCGAGCTACAAGTACCTCCACAAGCTGCCCGACCCCGGAGGCCCCGCGCTGGTGAGGGGCAGCTTCATCCACGAACAGTGCGAGCACTTCGTGGCCAACCGCATCAAGGTGCTGGCCACCATCTTCCAGGGGGAGGAGGTGGTGTGGCACCCCGCCACCGTCGCCAAGCTCAAGGCGCTGCGCGCCACCTACAAGAAGGGCAAGGTCCGCACCGAGCTCGACGCGGCCTTCACCGCCGCCTGGAAGCCCTGCGAGTGGATGGCCCGCGACGTGTGGGTCCGCCTCAAGCTGGACCTCGTGGAGATAGGGGTGGAGGTGCGGGCCGGGCCGGGTGGCATCCTGGACGACGGCGTCCGCAAGGTGAACAAGAAGTGCGTCCACATCACGGACTGGAAGACCGGCCGCTACAAGCCCGACGGCGAGTACGACGATCAGCTCCGCTGCTACTGCGTGGCGATGCTCACCTCCATGCCGGAGATGGAGCTGGCCACCGCCAGCCTGTGGTTCACGGACGTGGGCAAGGAAGTGACTAGGGAGAACGGCGTGCTGACGCGGGCGGAGCTGGAGGCAGAGCAGAAGCGGTGGACCAAGAAGGTGCAGCCCATGTTCACCGACACCGTTCACGCCCCCACCCCGAACCCGACGTGCCGCTACTGCCCCTACAGCGTCCAGAAGAACGGCATCTGCAAGTTCTAGAGGTTCGCAGTTAATCACACTACAAAGCGTTTGTGCGCCTGCCTGCTTTGTGCCACGGTAGGCGCTGGCAGGCAGGCAACGTTAGGAGGCACGCAATGAGGAACAAGGCAAACGACGAGGCGAAGGAACTCCGCAGCATCCGCAAGGCGGGGGACAACAGCATTCGGTTCTACAGCGTGAGCCAGTACCGGAAGACCAACGACAAGGTCATTCGGAGCAAGTGGCTGGAGCGGTTCGACAGCCACAAGGACGCGGCAGCGGCCCGAGCCGCCGAGCAGCAGAAGCAGGGCCTCCGCAACTTGGTGAGCCGCTTCTTCAACTTCACCGGCTACATCGCCCGCGCCGCCGCCAAGCGCAAGGCCCGGCAGGCGGAGCAGGCGAGCAACCCGCCGTCCAAGGGAGCGTAGTGATGGCCCCCCGCAAGCGCTTGGAGGCGAGCATCGAGCAGGCCGTGGTGGACCACGCCCGGAAGATGGGGGTGGTCTGCCGCAAGATGAACGGCCTGGGAAACCGAGCATGGCCGGACAGGATGTTTCTCCACCAGGGCAAGGTGCTGTTCATCGAATTCAAGCGCGAAGGGCTGAAGCCGACGCCCTTGCAGGCCAAGTTCCACGCGATGCTGCAGAAGCACGACTTCGCCGTGCGCGTGGTGGACAACGTCGCGCTGGGGAAGGTGGTGGTCAACGACTGGTTGAGCGGCCACAGCGTCAACAACTGGCCAAACACGAACGTACACTAGGAGGCGAACATGTATCTCAAAGGCTGGCAGGCCAACGCAACTGGCGAAGACGTTGAGAGCGTCTTATCGGAGAACCGAGCGATAGACATCAAGAAACACGAGGGCCAGGAGGCTGCTGAGTTCACTTGGACCAGTTACGTCGACACTGACGACGATATCCTAGACGTGCTCTCCATCGCGCTGTGGTACAACGACAGGACAGAAGACAGCATCCGAGAAGTAAGGGCCGAGCTGAAGAGTTTGCTGGCCCGCCACCGCAGGACTGGCCACTAGGAGGCGAACATGAGCCACGGCAACGACTGGTGCCCGGAGTGCGAGCGCAATCACCTGGGCGGCACGGACAGCGAAGGGTGCCCGCCCCACTGGCTGGCACAGGCCAAGGCCCGCAGGGCGGGCCTCGAGAGCCCTTCCGGAGCCCCCGCCGCCAAGCCCCCGCCCCCGGTGTGCCCCTACTGCCAGGGCCCGCTGGAGGTGCTGCTGTTCATGGGGGTGCAGCCGGACGGCTTCACGTGCCCCAAGTGCAGCGTGTTCTTCAGCCCCGCCATGAAGGCCCTGGGTACCATCTACTAGGAGCGCGCTGATGAAGAAGCGATGCTACAAGTGTGGCAGACTGAAGCCTCTACTTGACTTTGGTCGCAAGGCCAAGAACAAGGATGGGCTCTCCAACTACTGCCTCGCTTGCGTCGTCGCGTACTACCACACGCCAAAGTCGCAGCAGCGTTGGAGGCTGTGCTTATGCGGATGCGGCGAGCGCACACAGGCGCCGAGGTTCATAGCAGGGCACAACACCAGGACGATGTCGAACGAAGAGCAGGCCCGGCGCGGCCGTATGAACAACGGGGATAAGCAGAGAAACCGAGGGCACGGCAATAGCTACCGGAAAGTTCGCGGGAAGCACGAGCACAGAGTGGTGGCGGAAAAGAAACTGGGCCGCCCTCTACAGAAGGGCGAGCTGGTTCATCACATCAACGAGATAAAGCGCGACAATCGCCCAGAGAACCTGGAAGTTGTGACGCGAGCTGAGCACTTCCGCATTCACGTACTCAGCAAGAAGAGGAAGAAAAATGTCTGAGCCCTGGCGACCGCACGGATACCAGAAGAAAGCCATCAAGTTCATGGTACAGCAGGGGGCGGCTGGCCTCTTTTTGTCGCCAGGGCTCGGCAAGACCAGCACGACGCTGGCCGCGTTCAAGGTGCTGAGAAAGACGAAGCTGGTACGTCGCGCTTTGGTCATCGCTCCCCTGCGCCCGGCCACCTCCGTGTGGCCGGGCGAGGTTGCTCGTTGGGACGACTTCCACGACATCACCCTGCGCGTGCTCCACGGCCCCCAGAAGGCCGACCTGCTGGCTAGCGGCGAGCTGACGGGCGGGGTGGACGTTATCAACTTCGAAGGGCTGAGCTGGCTCTTCGACGCGGTGAAGGGCCAGGACTGGCCGTGGCAGATGCTGGTCATTGATGAATCTACGCGGATAAAGAACCCCCAAACGCTCCGCTTCAAGCTGCTGAAGCCCCACCTCAACAAGTTCCGGCGCCGCTATATCCTGACGGGCACGCCCGCTCCCAACGGGCTGCTGGACCTGTTCGGGCAGGTCTACGCGCTGGACCAGGGCGCCGCGCTGGGGCGCTACGTCACGCACTACAGGATGAGCTTCTTCAACTCCACCGGGTACGGAGGCTACACCTGGGTCCCGAAGCCCGACGCCGAAGAGCGCATCTACAAGGCGCTGCGCCCGCTGGTCCTCCGCATGAGCGCCGAGGACTACCTCCACCTCCCGCCTCTCATCAACAACACCATCACGGTGGAGCTGCCCCCCGAGGCGCGCAAGGCGTACGACCAGATGGAGGACCTGCTCATCACGGAGCTGAAGGAAGGCACCCTCACCGCCGCCAACGCCGCCGCGACCTTCGGCAAGTGCCGCCAGATAGCGAACGGTGGGGCCTACCTGGGCACGCCCGAGGGCGAAGTGCCGAGCGGCAAGGCCAAGTGGGCGCACATCCACGATGCCAAGCTGGAGGCGGTGCAGGAGCTCGTGGAGGAGCTGAGCGGCAAGCCTGCCCTCATCGCCTACGAGTTCAAGCACGACCTGGAGCGGCTGCAGAAGGTGTTCCCCGAGGCTGAGTACCTTGGCGGGGGCGTGACCGCGAAGAAGCAGCGGGAGGTGGAGGCGGCCTGGAACGGCGGGCGGCTCCAGGTTCTCCTGGCTCAGCCGCAGTCGGTAGCGCACGGCCTCAACCTCCAAGGGGTGGGGGCGGCTGTGGTGTTTCACAGCCTCTCCCCCAACCTCGAAGACACGGAGCAGCTCGTGCGGCGAGTGTGGCGGCAGGGCCAGAAGGAGCGTGTGGTGGTTCACTGGATAGTGGCCAAGGATACCGTCGACGAGGCCATCCGCGGAATGCTGAACAAGAAGGACAGGACGCAGCAGAAGTTGCTGAACGCGTTGAAGGACCACTTGAAGAGGAGGTACTAACATGAAGACGGATGCAAAGAAGCGCGCCGCCAAGCGCATGGCCGCCGAGGTCTTCGAGGCCGCCAAGGTGCCCACCCCCGCCAAGCGGAAGGCCAAGCCCTTGGTGGGGATGCCCATCCACTTCTGCCCCACCGATCAGCAGCGGCACTTCGGGCCGGCGGAGCGGCCCTTGTGCAGCAACTACGGGCCCCGCTACATCGGGGAGGTGCTGGCCTGGGGCGGCGCCAACAACCCCGAGACCGTGACCTGCAAGGAGTGCCTGCGCCTGTACAACGTGCGGAACAAGATGTGCCGGCGCTGCGGGACGATGATCACCGAAGTCTCCGTGGAGAAGTACCAAGCCCTGTGCCCCAAGTGCAAGCCGCAGGGGCTCCCCAAGGTCGGCATCGTGGACGTGGGGGCGGACAACAAGATCGAGCGGACTTGGGGCAAGGCCCAGGGCCGCGAGGCGGAATTGCAAGCGCAACTGGACAAGGAGTTGGAGTTGGAAACGCTTGCAAAGCAGGAGCGGGAGCAGTACAACAGTACTCAGCGTGAGGGCATTCCGCCCTCCACTACCGAGGAGCAAGTCATGGCGAAGACCGAGAAGCAGGTCGTGAAGGCGGCGGCGAAGGTGGCGAAGGCCGGCGAGGACCAGAAGAAGGCCGAGAAGGACCTGGACGGCAAGAAGATCAAGCTGCTCACCAAGGAGAACCCCAAGCGCGCGGGCTCCAAGAGCTTCGACCTCTTCAAGCTCTACAAGAACGGCATGACCGTCGCGCAGTTCAAGGAGGCCGGGGGCAGCGCCGCCGCCATCGCCTGGGACACCGACCACAACTTCATCGAGCTCTACTAGCTCCACCCTCCCACGGGTGTTGACCAGAGGCCCCCGCTCCTTACGGAGCGGGGGCCTTGACGTTTGGGAAGTGCGCTTTGGCCTTGTAATCGTAGTGCGGCGCGCTACCTTGTAGGTGCAGCGGGCAACCAAACACGGAGGTTGAACATGGCGAAGACGTTTGAGAAGTGGGAAGTGCTGGCGACGATCGAAGGGCTGCGCTTGCGGTTGCAGGGGATGAACCCAGAGGACCCCGCCAGCGTCCGCATCGTGGCGGAGTTTGGGGCGTCGCAGCTCGCCTCGCTGGTCCGCAAGGGAAACAAGTGGCTCCTGGGCAAGTGCGTCCAGTGCGGCCTGGAGCGGTGGGGCGGCGAGCTCCACCCCTTCTGCGGCGAAGCCTGCGCCGCGCAGCACGCCAAGGAGCACCGCGAGGAGCTGGCGCTCAGCAGGGGTGAGCGATGAGCGCCTTCACGCACGCGGAGCTGGTCACGCACCCGGAGGCACTGGCCTTCCAAGACCACCTGAATAAGCTGCTGGCGCGCTTGCGGGAGGAGAAGTGTGAGCTGATGACCATCAAGTTCTCCACCGCCAACACGGAAGTCTTCGAGGGGTACAACCAGAAGCACCCGGATACTCGGTTCTCCGCGCTGGTGCTCTACAAGTCCAAGGAGCGGGGCTCGACCAAGAAGCTGCCCAAGCGGTGCTTCAACTGCGACAAAGACATCTCAGAACAGACCGCTACGTTGGTCACGGAACGCGGCTTCGAGCTCTGTGTCGCCTGCGCCAAGGAGGGAAAGTGAACGACTGGCTGGAGGCGGGCACGCTCATGCTCTGCAAGGGCTGGCGGCTGGTCCGCTACTGCGGAGTGTGCGGCAAGGCGCTGGGCCGCGACGACGATACCTGCCCGGACCACAGCGACGTGAAGGAGACCTGGGTGCAGAGCCCTGAGAACGACGAACCGCGCCGCGCCGTTGGCGGAGGGAGGTGAACATGGCCTACACCATCTCTGTCCAGCGGGAGTGGTTCGAGTGTATGACCAAAATGCACCCGGACGAATGCCCCTTCTGCGGTTCCAACAAGATAACGACCACGCCGGGCGATGAAACGTTCCTTCCGCGCCGAGGCTGCCGAAACTGCGCCAAGTGGATTGACGAAGTCCGCTTCAAGGAGAAGTGAACATGGACCCGAACGCGAACCTGGAAGAGCAGCGCCGCATCGTGCAGCGTATGCTCTACGGCGATGAGCACAACCCGCCGTTGGAGGAGGACGCCGTCCGCCTCGCGGAGCTGGTGGAGGCGCTGGACGGCTGGCTGGACAAGGGAGGCTTCCTGCCGGACGCGTGGAAGACGGCGAAGATACCGCACTAGAACGCCAGAAGTAGCGCATTTAGGCTTGTGTTCACAGGCAAACGCGCTACCTTGTACTTGCGGCAAGGCAACAGGTGGTCAAACCAAGGAGGCAACAATGTCGAACGACATGCGGTTGAACAAGGAGTGGAGCACGAGGCCCGACGACCAGCGTTTCCTCAGCATGAAGGCCCTCCACGAGTACAACCTGCAGAAGAAGGAAAAGAGCCTGGAGCGCGTGCTGGACCTGCGGGCCATGGAGCTGAGCGCGAAGGACGGCGAGGTGTCCATCCAGGACAAGGCGAAGAAGGTTCCCACGCGTCTCAACAACTGGGCGTTCGGCCAGCTCTGCTCCCGCGCCCACGCCCCCGCCAGCTACCTCCGCAGCCTGCCGGCGGAGGTGGCCATCGTACCGCTCCAGCACAGCCTGGGGCGGGCGGAGGAGAACAACAGCAAGACCCTGCTCCGCAACGACGGCAAGGCGTGGAGCGCGTCGTGCTTCACCAGCCCGACCTACGGGCGCATCTACGACGCTGACGCCAGCGGCGCCGTGCTGGAGCACATGGACCTGGGCGTGTGGAAGGTGCCCAGCGCCAGCTACGCCAAGACCGACCCCAAGAAGGCGACGACCCTGTACGCCAGCGACCGGGACGTCTTCATCTGCCTCGTGGACGACAGCCACCCCATCGACATCCCCGGCAAGTCGGCGCTCTACAAGGGCCTCATCATCGGCAACAGCGAGGTGGGCGCGGGGGCCTTCTTCCTCACGCTGTTCTACTACAACCGCATCTGCGACAACCGCATCATCTGGGGCTTCGACCTCGCCCTGGACCTCCGCATCCGCCACAGCAGCGGCGGCCCCCGCCGCTACATGGCGGAGGCGAAGCCGGCGCTCCAGAAGTACCTGGAGGCGAAGGTGTCCCCCGTCGCGGCGGCGGTGAAGGCTGCGCGCGCCCTGGAGGTGGCGAAGACGGACGAGGACACCTACGCCTGGGTCCAGGCCAGGGGCTTCAGCCCCAAGCAGGCGCAGGAGGCCTTCCGCATCGCCAGCGAGGAGCCGGGGCTGAACCCCCGGAGCCTGTGGGGCGTGGTGCAGGGCCTGACGGGCCACGCCCACAGCATGAAGTGGAACGACGACCGGCTGGACCTGGAGAAGCGCGCGTCGTCGCTGCTGAAGCAGGTCGAGGTGAAGGCGTAGGTCTGGCAGACCAACGGGCGGGGCCGCGCGGCCCCGCCCTCACCGTAGGAGGAACATCGTGGAAGACGCAAAGAAGCAGGCCGTCAGGATGCTGAAGGAACATCACCCCCTCACCGCGCGCCGGGTGGCAGCGGAGGTGGCGCTGGAGTTCCCCCGCCACAGCCCCGGCCGGGAGTTCTGGTGCTGCGTGGTGGAGGAGCTGGTGCGGCAGCTCAACGGGGGCGAGGTGATGGACATGCGGGAGGTGCAACCGTGAAGACGGACGCAGAACGGGAGGTGGCGCTGGCGCAGAAGCACGGCTTCCAACAGCTCTTGCGGATGCACCGCAAGGCCGCCGTCAGCTACGGGCTGTGCCCCGCCGCGAACGAGGACGACCTAGGAAAGAAGCTCACCAAGCTGATGGACATTGAAGGCGCGCTCCGCAGGCTGTACGACGGCGGCGACTTCCGAACGGAGTGACCAACATGAACACCGCAAAGGTCATCGCGCTGCCGGGCATCTGGAAGCCCTTCGCCCTCCCCGCCAGCTTGGCGGGGGTGCGGAGGAGGGTGCTGCCCAAGCCCAGCCCCCGGCGCGTCCCGCCCAAGCCCGTCAAGCACCGCAAGGCCCCCAAGTACCTGGACCTGAGCCGCGACCGGGCGGCGTGGCTGGTCACCGAGCTGGAGCGGCAGGGCGTCATCGTGGCAAAGCACCGGAGCATCGCGCAGTTCGCCATCTGGTGCGCGCTGGACGACGCCAGGAGCGCGGGGTTCGGGGCGGGCGTGGCCTACGGACTTAGCAGGGGGCGGTGATGAAGAAGATGGTGAGGAGGGTGTGCTTCCGCAAGGGCTGCCCTCCCACATGGACGTGCCGTGTCTGTGGCAAGATGTGCTGCGAACACCGCTGCTCGCTGAAGATTACGTCCTGGACGGCACTCGGCACCAAGATACAGACGGCCGTGTGTCAGAAGTGCAAGAAGTAGCGGGCCCCGCCCCTCGGGAGCGCCAAAAGCTAGGCCCGCCGCCCTACCTGGCAGCGGGCCGCAAACGCTCAGGAGGGGCTGTTTTGGCGGTCGAGATGCTGTACCGCCACCCCCACGGGGCCCTAAAAAGCAGGGGGCTTGGCGCCGAGCCGCCAAGCCCCCCACCGAGCGCGAAACCGGCCCGCGCTACTGCCTGCTCTCCACATAGCTGTAGGCCCGGAGCAGGACCACCGCCCTGGGCAGACCCCCGGCCTCCGGGGGCTGCATCACCAGGGGCATGGCGCCCGCCGTGCCCCCCGTGCCGCTCTCCAGCGTGCTGATGACGACACCCAGGGCGCAGATGGCGGCCATCCCACCACGCATCAGCACCTGATCGAGCTGGGCCTGCCAGTCCGCCTTGTCCCCCTGGATGGCCTTCAGCACGTCGGGCAGGATGCCCTGGACCTCAGCATCGACGAAGCCGGCAGCACACTGCTTCAGCCCGGCCTCCAGCTTGGGCTTGTTCCAGTGGACGCACGCCGAGGTGCCGAGCACCGAGAGGCCGAGCAGCCCGACGACGAGCAGCTTGGCCGCGTTGCCGAAGCTGTTGGTGGTGAGGAAGCGGATGATGGCCGCGACCACGCCGACCCAGATGGCGGAGATCGCGGCGTACTTGCTGTCCTGCCCCCAGATGAGGATCGCGGTGCTCTGCCAGCCGGCGACGAGCATGGACAGGACCATGAAGATGATCCACGCCAGCTTGGCGTACTTGGCGGGGATGACGGTGTCCGGGCTGGTGTTCCACGCCTGCTCCAGCTTGGCCACCTTCTGCTCCAACGTCAGGTTTTCGTTCTCGGGCATCTTGGTCTCCTACACGACTGCGGGGTTGAGGTGGGCGAACTCGGGGAGGGGATCGAAGTAGCTTCGCCCTCCATCGCCCCTGAGTTCGAAGTGCAGATGCACTCCGAAGCTGTAGCCGGAGGTCCCGGCCTGTCCGAGTATCTGGCCCTGAGCGACGCGCTCTCCGGCCCTGACCAGACGCTTGCTGAAGTGGGCGTACCGCGTGAGCCGCCCGTCCTCGTGGAGGAGCAGCACCGTTTCCCCGAAGCCCATGCCGTCGGGCTTCGGGTCGCCAGGGCGCCAGGGGTAGTTCTCCATCTTGAAGACCGGCTTGCCGTCCTTGATCGCTTGGATGGGGAGCCCGTCGGGGCCTGCTTCCGGCAGGAAGACGGGAACGCGGCGGAGGTTGGGGCTGTAGTAGCTGCGAAGCACGACCCCAGGGAGCACGGCGCGCACCGCCTGCCCCAGCACCGCCGCGAAGTCCAGGCCAGGGTGCGTGGGGCCGTTGGGCTTGGGGCGTGGGCCGAAGAAGCTGGTGATGATCATCGGCTCCACTGGGGAGGTGAACTTCACTTGGAAGCCTTCCAGTCGCGCTCGTCGATTGCGATGTGTCTCTTCATCGCTTCGATCACCGGTTCCTGCTTGTTGAGCAGCGCCTCCACCCGCTGGAGCACGTCGCTCACCTTCTGGTCGGTGTACTTCTGCTGGACCTCCAGGGTAGTCACCTTTCGGTCTTGGGCCAGGGCGTAGCCACCCAGGGCCAAGACCAGCGTGACGAGAACTCCGATGGACCAGCGGACCCAGGTAGCGGTTTCGTTCTTCGTCATGGTGCTCCTCCTATCTCTGCTGCTTCCTTCGCCGCCCTGCCGCCGCACGCGACGGGCTGCGCGTAGCCGAGGCCGCGCTGGGCGATGACGGCGGCATGCTCGAAGCAGGGCTTAGGCGCGCACGCGCCCTGCCACGTCCCGGCCGCGAGGTGCTCGCCGGGGCGCGCTGGCCGCTCACCCTCGGCGTCGAGGACGGTGCAGACCCGCTTGCCGTCCACCGGCCCGCACGCGCAAGGCTGCTCGCGCGCCTCCTTCGTGCCCGCAGCCGAGAGCGTGACGTAGGGCGCGCTCGCGGTCAGCGCCACCGGCTCCACGTTCGCCGGGAGGTCGCCGCAGTCCATCTCCTCGGCCTTCGCGCCCGCCTTGCAGCGCACGGTCACGACGCTCTTGCTGCCGTCCTCTGCCGTGGCCACCGCGTCCACGTCCACCGCTTCGCCCGCGCTGAGCGCGACGCCTGCGCCTGCTGCGACGATGGCGAGGACGCCGAGGATCTTGGGGCTCATTGCGGCATCCTCCGGCACTCGCTCAAGGTGCGGCCCCACACGAGGCGCTTGAATGGGCCGTTCAGGTGATTGGCTGTGCCGCTCTGCGAAGCTTGGAACAGGCGCGGCGTGCCGGTAAACATGGTGCCGTCATAGGCTCCAGACGACGAGCCGCCTCCGTTGAGGTCCAGCAGGCCCATCGCGGACCCGCTCCACCACGCGAGTACACGGCAGACGCTGCCGGGGCAGGACACGGAGTTGAGGACTACGGGCGCAGTGCCATCCCACAGGCTGAAACTGTTGGTGGCGTTGATGCTGAGGCCGGGAACCGCCGCCCCGTTGAAGCCGACCGCACGTGCGTTAGCCGTCCATGCGTTGACCGTGAACTCGGCGGCCACGCACCCGCGCGCATCGGTGATCTTGCCAGTCGTGTCGTCGGTGTAAGACGAATCCGCCGCCCCGGCCACCGGCGTCCCGGCAGTCGCGACGTAGGGGCCTGCGACAGGGGACAACTCAAACTTGATGTTGACCGCAGAAAGGTCGCAGGCGGGTAGATCAGGATTGCCCAGTCTGCCCTTCGTGCTGGGACCCACGACGCCTGCCGTGGAACCAAGCGCACCAGATCCGTACACCACAGGAATCAGGCACCGCCCCCATGTCGTTCCGATTGAGCACGCCTGTTGAACTGCCTGCCCGGCGGTCCAGGCGTTTGTGTCAGTGGCTCCGAAATATGCAGAACACGGTGTTGAAACTGCCTTGAGCCAGACTGACAAGTAAAACATCTTGTTTGCTAGCGTCGTTCCGGCCGCCACAGAGGACTGCCAGACGGTTTCCACATTCGTGTTCATGGTGAACCGCTCGGCGGTAGGCGAACCGCCCTGTGGGCCGGCCTCGTAGTTCACGGTTGTGGCTCCGGCGTTCCCGCTCTCGGAGTTGGTGAGCAGATTGGAATGCGCCGCCGCGCTCCAGATTTCGCACCCGGCCGCGCCGCACGCGAGGGAGTTCGCCGGCAGCGAGTACATGGTCCCGCTCGTGCCGATTGCCGTGGTGGCGCCGCTGGACACCGTGACCAGCGCGTTCACCGGCTTGGCCGCGAGGCGGGCTTGCTGGCTGGCGACCCACAGCGCCTGCTCCGACGCGGATAGCGCGTTGTACCAGACGCGCACACTCAGCACGTCCCCGCTGAAGTATTCACCGATCACGCCGCCAGCTGCGCCGACCTTCAGGGGCTCTGCAACATCTGGAGCAGGGCCAACTGCGTTGGTGACGGGCGTCGATTCCACGCCGTTCAAATTCATCCGCATGATGCTGGTGCCGTTTGCAACATAATCGTAGCTGACGCAGGCTGTGTTCCATACCCCAACGGACAGCGCAGCCGAGCTGATGCTAGAGTTCGACACCGCGCTGAATGCGTAGAACTTCAAGACACCGCTGTTTTCGACACGCAGAATGAGCGCATCGCCACCCGCCCCCCCCTTGGTCACAATCCGGCGATTTGCTGCAACAGCCAACGTATTGAACTGGATGCAGATTGAATAATCGGTCCACGGGTCGCCAATGTCCCCCAGTGTGTAGTAGTCCGTCGTCCCGTTCAATCGCGCTGCCCACCGCTCCGGGTATCCAGCCGCCGTGACGTAGGTGGGCGCCCCGACGACGCTCGCCGTCGCGCCAGTGCAGTCGAACGAGTCCGCGTCCGCCTCGCACTCAATCGTCGGCGCCGGAATCCCGCTCGGCCAGTCCGCGCTCCACGAGCGGCTCCAGTCGACGGCTCCGCTATACGTGCTCACCCGCGCCCCGCCGCCAAGCGACAGCCCGAGGTCGAGCGACTGAGCCGCACCGCGCGACGGCGCGAGCAGCGAGAGCGCGCAGAGGAGAATCAAGTAGCGCATCTTACGGCTCCGGGCAGAGCTGGAACAGGGCTGGGGCGCTGGCGCTGCTCGCGGCCAGAGAGCAGCAGTGCATCGCGAGGTCGCCGACGCCACCGTCGGGGTTCTTGGGGCCGTAGAAGCCGAGTGTCAGGCCCTCATTGAGGAGCAGCCCGGCGCCGCTCAAGTAGGAGTTGCAGGCTTGGTTGTGAACGCGAACTCCAGTGGCGGAGGTGGTGACGGCCACATACCGAACACCGGCCTGCGGGTAGTAGGTGCCCCCATCCACCGGGATGACGCCGCGCACGACGCCGGCGTCGCCGACGAGGCTGCACTCTACCTGCATACATCCCTCGGTGGTGGAGATGTACGGAGACTCGCGGAAGGCAGGGGCGCCGCCGTCGGGGCTGACGGGCGTCACCTGCTGCGGGGGCAGCGCGCCGCCATCGGCGGCGCGCGTGTTGAGCGTGGTGTAGGCCGCGCCGTGCTCGTCGCCGCGCAGCGGCTTCTGCTGCCCGCTGGGGGTGGTGAGGCTAATGCTCCCGGCGATGACGCTGCCGGGGACCAAGACGGCCACCAGCACGGCAAGCAACTTCTGCATCTTGGTCAGCTTCTTCATGGCTGCTCCTTTTCGGTCTGCTGCGTTGCGGTGAGCGCGCGGTCGGACACGGTGACTCCACTGCGCTGCGAAGGCCGTGCGTTGTCCTTCCTGTCAGGCATGGTATACGCTGCCTGATTCGACAGCAATACCTGGGGTGCGCTGGTCCCATCCAGGTCCTGCTCCAGCAACATCCCCAGCATATTCCGGGTCTGCAAGTCCGGCGGAGTCTTCAGCTCCGCCAGCATCCAGTAGATGCGACGGGTCAGCTCCAAGTGGTAGGTGGGGTACACGGCCTTGAGCGCCTGCACTGCCTCTACGGTCAAGGTCCCGGCCGCCGCCTGCTTGATCACCACCTCCGGGTTCTCCACCACCTCCGCCGCGCGGTTGTAGAGTATGATGTCGGTGCGGCTGGGACGCCACTCCGCCGCCAGCGCGCCGCCCGCGCCCATCTTCCTGGCGAGGCTGGCGAGGTACATCACGCCACGCACCGTGGTCTGCTGCATCGCCAGGGCAGTGTCGGGGGCGTGCTGAGTCAAGCTGCCGGTCTGGCGGGCCAGCGTATCCGCCAGCGCCTGCGGATCCTGCGCCAGCCGGTTCATCTCAGCGGAGTGCTTGGAGTAGCTCTTCTCCGACTTCTCGTAGGGCTTGGCGAAGATGCTGCCCAGCCCCGCCGCCGCCTCGCCGCGCCCCACCTTCCACGCCTTGACGCCGTGACGGACCAGCGTGCTCACGGCGTTGTCCATTCGGTTGGACACGGCCTTGGCCGCGCGTTCCAGGTTGGCCAGCGCAGCCACGGCGGCGGGGACGTTCTTGCTCAGCCCATAAGCTCCGTGCAGCGCGCCGAGCGCCGCGCCCGTACCGCCGAAAGCGTAGCCGCCGAGCGCGGGCTTCAGCAAGGCAGCGTTCAGACCACCCGGCTCCGGGGCGAGCTCCTTGGTGTACTGCTCCAGGAGGCCCTGCTTTCGCATCTGCTGCGCCGCGTCGCCGGTCTTGCTGACCAGAGACTTCAGCGCCTCAGCATTCAGGTCCTTGGGCTTGAGGGTGCTGTAGGTCGCGTTGAACTCGTCGGCGTAGCGGGCGCCGGCCTCCAGGTAGTTGCTCAGGGCTTGGCGGCGGCGCTCGCCGGCGGGGGTGTCGAACTCCTTGAAGAAGGCGCGCACCTTGGGCACGTCCACCGCGTAGCCGTGACGGGCGGGGCGGAGCAGCTTGGCCTCGCCGTCGACGAGGTTCTTCCGCGCCTTCTCCAGCAGGACCCTGGCCGTCTCCATCCGCTCCACTCCGCTGGCGGCGGTGCCCCAGCGGTTGGGGTCGTGCAGCGCGCGGCTGAGATCGTCGGCCAGCTCCTTGGCCTTCTTGTAGACGTTCTCCTTCGAACCGCGGATGAGCCGGCCGTCCTCGGGCAGCAGGTCCACGAGGTTGTTGCGGAGTTGCGTGGTCTTGTGCAGGATCTCCGCCGGGGCGCGGGCGGCGGAGCCGAACAGCTTGTCCATCTTGCGGAGCTGGGCGGCGTGCTGGGGCAGCTCGGCCTCCAAGCTCTCCGCTGCCTCACGCAGCGCCTTGCGGAGCGCCGGGAGGTCCTGGTGCGTAGCGGTCTCCAGCGCGGCGCGGGTCGCCTCCACGCGGTCCAGGGCCGCCGCTGCCTTGGGGTGCAGCATGGGGGGCGCGGGCGGCAGGGCCTCCTGAACGGCCTCCTGAGCAACCGCCTGGGGCGGGGCTGGGGTGGGCGCAGGGGCGGCCGGGGGCGCTTCGAGGGCCTCTCGAGCGGCTTTGGCAGGGGCCTGGGCGGGCTTAGGGGGCGCTTCCACGTCGCGCATACGGCGCAGAGCCTTGAGCACGGGCTCTCGCACCTCCGCCACGTTGCCGCCCTTGCCGCCTGCCGGAGTCATCAGCTCCTCAGCGTCAGCGTAGAACTTCTTGAACTCCTTCTCCAGCGTGGGCCACTGTTCCGGCGTGGCGTCGCGGATGCGCTGCATGTCCTTGTTGAGGAACTCTTGCAGCGCGACTGCTCGGTCGGCGATGGACGTGGAGGCGAGGTTGTTGTCGCTTCTGGCGGTGCCTTTGCCCACTCCACTGGAGGCCTTTTTCTTCGCCTTCCTGAACAACGCCTCCAAATCCTTGACCGTGTCCTTGAAGGCCGAGAACAGATAGTTCGGCTCTTCCTTGGCCCACGCGCCTTCTGACCGGAGAATATTGGCATCTGCTGCGGACAGGGCCGTGTCCTTCGGGTTCTTCAGCAGGTGAACAGCCGTCTGGCTGGCCTCTCCGCGCCCCGGCAAGTCCAGCCCCAGCCGCTTCGCCTCCTCGAAGGCCTCCTTGGCGGCTCGCTTCTCCAGGGACTTGAGGGCTTCGTCGCGCGTGATCTTCTCGACGACGTTGCTGCTCGGCATGGCCTGGGCAGCGGCGTACTCCTTGGCCAAGCGCCCCGCCGTCTCCTTGCCGATGATGGGCGGGGAGCCCTTTTCGTACTTGGCCGCCATCGCCGCGATCTTCGCAGCGCGGATGGCTTGGGGGCTGGTCTGGAGCGCGGCGTCCTTGGCGGCGCGGATGGCGGCTTCCTGGGCTGCGTCCTTCGTGCTCGGGTCCAGGGCGCGGGCCTGAGCTGCCCGTTCCGCCTCCACCGCCGCTCGGATCTCCGCCTTCTTGGCGAGGTCAGCGGCCTGCGGCACCGGCAGCTCGTCCACGGCGCTCAGGGCCTGGGCCAGCGTGTCGGCGGGCTGAGCCAAGGGCTCGGGGTCGAGGTAGGCGGCGGGGTCGCGCATCCACCGCTCGTGCAGGCCCGCCAGCCTGCGCTGGAGGCTCGCCGTCTCGGGGCCGGTGGTGTTCTTGTAGTTCTCGATGTTCTTGAGAATCTTGCTGTAGTCGTAGTGTTCGAAGTTCAGCGGATCGGCGCGCATGGCCGCCAGCATGTCCTCAGCCTGAGCCAGCAGCTCCTCGCGCGCGGCGTGAGCGCGCTCCTGGGGCAGAGTGGCCGCGAGCTCCTCGCGGGCCAGCGGCGCGAGGTCGTCGTGGGCGCGGATGTACTGCGAGTCCGCCAGGGTCGTGTCGTCCATGCTGCGGATGAAGCTCTCCTCGACCTTGCGCCACTCCTCGGGCGCGTTCTTCAGGTGCCGGTTCTCCAGCAGGAATCGGACCTTATCCTCGCTGTGACCGGTCAGCTTGGCGGCGGTGGCGGGGTACTTCTCCACCAGATAGTCCTTCACGCTCCGCACCTTGCGCCCGGCGATGCCCAGCGCGGCGGGCAGGGTCTCGCCGGCAGCTCCCAGCGCGCCTCCGACCCCAGCCCCCATGAGCGCCGAGAAGCCGACCTCAGCAGCGGCAGACTCGGCTGTCAAGTTCGGGTCGCCCAGGGCGTACTCGCTGACCACGTTGCCCATGCCGTAGAACGCGCCCTCCACGGCGTTCCCGGCTCCGGCGCTCACGGCCTTGGCCGCCACGCGCTCGGCCAGCCCCAGGCCGTCCCGCGCCAGCGCCCCCGCCACCTTGGACTCCACCGCTCGGCCAAGGCGGTTGGCCACTGCGGGCATGGTCGCGCGGGCGGCGGCCTGCACTCCGCCCTTCGCGCCCTGCGCGAGCGCGCTGGACCCGCCGGAGACCGCCAGTGGGACAAGGATGCCGGCCGCCGTGCCTACTCCGCTGGCGACGGGGTAGGCTTCCTTGACGTCGGTGATCTGCTCCGCATCCAACAGGCCAGACTCGGTGTAAGCCAAGTCGCTGAGACCCATCGTGGCGGTGCGCGTCGCCGCCAAGGCCCCCGCCGCCACGGCTTCGCCAACGTTCATTCGCTCGTCGCGCTCGGCCTGCTTGATCTGCTCGGGACTGGCGGGAAGCCAGCCGGTGTTCAGCTTGGTTGCTACTTCAGCGGCAGGCACCTGACGGATGCCGCCGCTGCTGTCCACCATGTACTTCGAGTTCTCGGGCATCGAAGTCCCCTAGCGCAGCGCGGTGTCCAGCGGTTCGGTGTGGACGGACAGCGCTGACATCACGGCGTTGTCCAGGACGTCGCTCAGTGCGGAGAGCCGCGCCCCGTACTGACTGGAGTTGGGCTTCAGGCCGATGGGCGTGCCAACGAGGTCGGTGTAGAACTTGCGGTCCTTGTCAGACAGCACGCCGCGCTCGTTGGCGCGGGCGATGGTCTGCGTGAGGATCTTCTGGTAGACCTCCGCCTGCGCTGCCTTGTCGGAGAGCAGGTTCCAGATGCCCATCTTATCCTTGGCATACAGCCCCCTCAACTCCCTGAGCGGACCCATCACGGTCTGCCAGCCTACCATCTTCTCCTGCGCCGCCTTGTAGTCGGTGGGCGACTTGGCGACATACCGCTTGCCGCCCGGCCCGGTGACCATGAGGGCACGGGCGTCGTTGTACTGCTTGAGCTTGGCCTTCACCGCTTGGGCCTGCATGTTCGCGTTGGCGACGTTGCGCTGAAGCTCCATCTTGGCCTTGTCCATCTCGCCGCCATACTTCTGCAGGAGGTAGCCCTGACGATACTGCGTCGCCTGCCACTGGAGTTTCGCGGCGGCTTGGTTGCCCAGGATGAGCGCCTGCTCGCTGCCGGACTTGGCGGCGGCAATCTTCATCTGCGTAGCCACCACGTCGTACAGGTCGGCGGCGGCAAGCTTCTGCGCCTCCTTGATGTCACGCGTCTCGGCCATGTACATGCTGAGGGCGTTCTGCTTCTTGCCCAGGTTGGCCTTCTGCGCCTCGACGTCCTGCTCCACGGACTTCTCCAGGAGTTGGAGCACTTGGTTCGTGTTGGACCGCTGGAGCCCCGCGCCCAGCCCGCCCAGGATGATGCTGATGAGCGACACGGCGCGGTCCCCGTTGCTCTTCGACTCCCAGAACTGATTGGGGTTGATGCGCGTGTTCTCGATGTCCTTCATCTTCTCGGCGGTGGCGGCGTTGCGCTTGGCGAGCTCTTCCTGTTGCTTGGCGCCCAGCTCGTTCTTCTTGCCCAGGTAGTTCTCCAGGGCGGCGGCCTCGCGCTCCTTGGCCAGCGCCCCCGCCACGCCCAGGAGCTTCTCCTGCGTCTTCATGTCGGCCAGCCCGTCGAAGCTCAGCTCCGGGAACTCGGGCATGTTGGGGCGCCCGACGTAGGACGCGCTGGCTGCGTCGCGCATCAGGTTCTTCAACCTGAGCGTGAAATCGTTCATCGCCTCGTCGTCCTCGGGGGGCGGTGGCGGCTCCGGCAGCACGCCGGGCAGCTTGTCCGACTCCGCCATGAACTTGTCCACCGGCATGAACGGAGTCAGGCCGGGAGCCGTCTTGCCTTGCGCGGAGGACGCATCCGGAATGGACTGGTCGAACGGAACCGTCTGCTTCGGCGCGACAATGTCTGCGACTGCGCTCGCCGCCTGGGCGATCTTGGGGGTCAGGGGGCCCACAGGGGCCTTGCCCTCGCCAGCGGGAGCGATGTAATCGAATACGCCGAGCTCAGGGCTGCCTGCGGATGGGTCGAACGTCTCACCTTCCCCGGGCTCGTCGAGTAGCGGACTCGTCTGCTCGGCCTGTTCCTCCACCTCTCCGCCCCCCGCCATCTTCTGCGGCGGGTTGAAGCCCCGGATGCGCTCCAGGGTGGTGGGACTCAACCCCGCCTTGGCCACCCGCACCGTCTGCCCTGTGGGGGAGCGCAGGTTGAAGAAGGCGGAATTCTCGCCCAGGACCGTGAACTTGTGGTCCTGGTAGTAGCTCTTGTCGCTCTGGCTCTTCGCCTCGGGATTCTTGAAGGGCATCTAGTTTCTCCGGGCCCAGGGCCTTGCTATCGGGTTTGCGGGGCGTACCATGTAGGCAAGGGTAGCACTTAACAAGGAGAGCCACATGACCAAAGACGTGCGGTGCCCCTTCCTGTATCAGACACCCGCCGAGGGCACTACCGGCGGAAGGTGGATTTGCTGCAATGACCACCTGTGCGACATGCCCTGCAAGGCCAAAGACCGCTCGCTGTGTACTCCTGGCAACCGTGACGACTACACCGTCATCTGCAAGGCCCGCAAGAACTTCAAGCGCCTCTAACGACGAACCTTACCGGGCTTCGTCACTTCCCCCACGGCCCTCACGCTCGCGTTCGTCTGCGTACCCGCCGTCCTCGGAGCGCCCGGCACGCCGTTGAAGTCCATGAACTCGGCCCAGTCCCCGTAGGTGTCGGCGGGAGGGCCGGCGTCGTAGGGGCTGCTCTTCGTCTGTAGCGGGCCGCTGCTACGCTGGCCGCCGTCAGGCCGGAGGTGCGCGCGGCCCTGTTCCTTGTGCAGCCAGTTCAGCACTTCGTCCAACTGCGCGACGGTGAGGTCGGTGTCGGGGGCGCGCTCAAAGGCCGGAGTCACCTTGCCGGGCGGGTCGATGTTGATGGGGCCCTTGCTCTTCCTGTCGAAGATCTGCGCCTTCTCCATCGCCATGAAGTCGCCACCGACGGGCTCGCGCCTGACGTTCAGGTTGAGCAGATCGTCGATGTCGCGGACATCGGCAACGTACGACGCGGGGGCAGCGCGGGTGCTCTCCGGCGAAGCCAGGGGCGGAGCCGCCTTGAGCGCAGGCTTGCCCTGCGCCTTCAGGTAGGCGTCCCACTGCGCGCCACGCGAGGCCGGAGCGGCGGCGGGCCGCAACCTGGACGCCGCGCCCATGAGTAGGTTGGGCACCTGCGTCATGGCGAACATGGCGGCGGGGGATGTGTCCTCCACCGCCCCTCGGCCCTTCGGGGTCATCCCGTACTCATCGAGCTGGTCGCCGGGGCTCACGCCCTCGATGGGGTTGAGCAACCCCTGCGCCATGGAGCGCATGGCCAGCTCGCCCTTGGGGCTCAGGTGCTGCCCCGCCGCGTTGAGGGCGGGGCGGGTGATGTGCTTGTCCACGGCGGGGGCGAACGGGGCATAGACGTCGGACAGCATTTTGGGGATGTTGCCGCTGACCGTGTTCATGCCCGCGCCCAGCCCTCCCACGACGCTCTGCTTGACTGCGTCCGCCAGAGCGCCCTTCATGTCGAACTCGCTCCAGCCCTTTCGCACGTTGTCCATGAAGCTGGGCTTTGCGGCAGGGACCTCTCCACCCTCCGCGAACCGCCGCGCCTCCAGCACGTCGCCGTAGTCCGGCTCGCCCTCCTCCTGGTCCATGACGGACTGCATGAAGGCCCGCGCCGCCTCCGGCGGATTGGCGGACTGCGTCACGCTCAGGGGCAGCACCACCTCCTTCGGGGTCAGCTCCGCGTCCACGGTGTCGTTGGCGGGGTGGTCCACGCCGGGGTACTTGGGCTCACCCGGCACGGGGCCACCCTCGTCGTCCAGGTCTTGCGTCCCGGCCATGCCGCCGCTGAACCACTCCTCCCCGGTCCAGTCGTTCGGGTCTTCGTCGTCATCGGCGGGCTCGGGAGGAGCCTCCGTCTCCACAGGCTCGCTGGGGGCCTCGCTCTCGTCGGAAGACGGGAAGTCCCCGCCGTAGTTGTCCTCGTAGGGGTCGTAGACCGGCTCTTCGAGCTTCTCCTCCGGCAGGAAGAAGTCAGGCTCGGTGGGCTGGATCTGCATATCCAGCTCGGGCAGGGATTCGAGCGGAGCGGGCTCGGGGACGAGATCACCGCCGAGCTCTTCACCGCCGACCATCACCGGGATGTCGGAAGGAAGCTCGCTCAGCACGCCACCGCCCGGAGGCAGCGCGTCGTAGAAGGGCATCTCCGCGCCGCTGACGTCGAAGGCAGGCTGCTCGGGCAGCGGGGCGGGTCCCTGGTCCAGCCCCTCGGTGGTGCTGACGCTGCTGTTACCCACGTCGCCGCTGCTGATGGTCGTGGTAGGGGTCACGCCGGGGATGTAGAAGTCATCGGCGTACACCTTGTCGTCGCTGAACGGGGATGCTCCGGGCTTGCCGTCCTTGCTGCCCAGCGCCAGCCCGCTGGAACCGACATCGGTGCTGGGGCCGTCGCCGCCCTTGCTGCTGGGCATCCCTCCACCCCCGCCACCGAGCCCGCTCTTGGCCAGCGCGGATGCACCTCCCGTGATGAGCGCTCCCAGGATGTTGTCGAGCCGATTCTGGTTGGCGAGAGCGGCCTGCTGCGAGAGCTGCGAACTGAGCAGATCCTGCTGACGCATCTGCCCGAGCGCAGTGCCAAGCTGCCCCGTGGCGGCGAGCTGCTCCTGCGCCCTGAGCAGGGCAGCCTGCCCTGCGCTGTTCTGATTGGCCATGCTCCCTTGGCGGAGGGCGTTGGTCAGCGCCAGCGCGGGGTTGATGCCCCGCGCGCTCGCCGCCTGCGCCGCCATGTTGTTCTGGTTCTGCGTCATCGCGAGCATGAGCTGAGCACGGGCCGCGCTGGGGCCCCGCCCCGCCGCGAGCTCCTGCAACTGCTGGATGTAGGCGAGCTGATCGTTGCGTGCCTGCTCGTTGCCGTCGGTACGAACGCCGTTGATGACGTCGTAGCCCCACACTGGACTGGACACGGTGCCTCCTTCTGCGTAGCCTACGATTCCACCTTCGTGGTAATCCGGCGCGTCGGTGCCGGTGCTGGAGCCCGGAGGGCCGGGCCTTTCCTCTTCGTCCGCATCGCCGACGAAGTCAGACCCTCCTTGGTAATTCTCTGCGGCGGCGGCCTTCTCGGCGGCCGTGCGCGTCCTGGCGCCGCCCATATCAAACCGCTGGTCTCCATCCTTCTTCGTGTCGTACTTCGGGTTGTAGGGCGGCTCGAAGTCATCGGGCTTCATCACACCCCAGCCCAGGCCGTCACGGTCGTAGCCCGCAGCGTTCAGGCCGTCGCGGTTGTAGCCCTCGCGGTCGTAGCCGGCCTTGTTGAACCCGTCCTTGCCGAAGCCCTCCCTGTCGAAGCCCCAGGCGTCCAGGCCGTCGTCCGAGTACGGGTCGAAGGCCTCACCCGTGAAGGCATCGGGGTCGCCCACGCTCATGTCGGGTAGCACCAGCCCGTCAACCTGCTCTGGCGGGGGCGCAAAAGGCAGGGGTGCGGCGGGGGTTGCGGAGGCGCTCTCGAAGGGCAGGGAGGCATCGCCCTGCGGTTTTGGGGCGGGGGCCTGTGTGGGGGCCGCTACCGGCTCCGGCGAGGCCACAGGAGCGCTGTACTGCCCCGCGACGCTGCTGCTCGCCACACCGTCCAGCAGGCCGGGCGTCGCAGGCTCCCTGTCGAACGGGAAGACCCTGGGCTGCTTGCCGCCCAGGGCCAACCCGCTCGAACCGGTCTTCCGCGCCGTGGCGGTCTTCACCATATCGGTGAACAACGGCATTCCAAGCTCCCTAGTCCGCCTGCGAGGCAGGCACCTTGTCGCTGCCCTGCTTCATCCCAGCTTCGAACGTCAGCGCGGAGAACGACATTCCGCAAGACGGGTCGCTGCTCTCGGCGTCGCTGATGACCAGCTTCAGCGCCGAGCACTTCTGTCGTGCCAGATCGTACCTGTGCTTGAACGGCACGGTGGCGGGGGATGCTTCAAAGGAGGCGAACGTCTGTACGACAGGGGTCTGGTAGTCATAGTACACGCTGACGTTGACGTAGCAAACCCCCAGGCACTCCCCGACCAGCAGGGCGCGGCGCACCCGCTGGAACCCCTGGAGATTGGAGAACTGCACCCAGGACGTCGTCATGGAGTACGGAACGAACACTCCGTTGTCCGCGTAGGTGGTGACGTCGTCCTGGAGGAGGACACCATCGTCGCCCAGGCGGACGTGCAGATCCTGGTAGAGCACCGCGCTCAGCCCGTCGGCGGAGTGCGTGAAGTGGCTCCACTGCTTGGCGAGGTAGTCGTAGACCAGCGTGACCGTGCCACTCAGCGTGAAGCGCACCTGATGCTGGTCTGGCACGACCACCGCCCCGACCACGGTGCCGGTGAGCAGCCCGTCGGCGTCGTACCCCACGAGCGACGACTGCAAGCTGCGATCCAGCATGGCCAAGCCCATCGCGCTGCGGAAGAACAGCCCGTCAGGGCCACTGACGATGCTCCTCGGCTCCTCCGTGCCCATGTTCATCTGGAGCTGCTGAACCGTGTAGTTCGCGTTCATGCCGAAGACGTCCGGAAGCTGACCGACGAACTGGAACAGCCGGTCCTTCTTGAAGAAGATGAGCTTCTCGTCCAGCACGCCGATGCCAGTGCAGGGGCCCCCGGTCTCTGGCAGCCCGATGAAGAAGTCGTCCACCAGCTCCACGGGGCTGGCCGCGCCGCCGTTGCTGCTGACGACCTGCTGGCTGAACATGATGCGGTAGCGGTTGACGGAGTCGACGTAGAAGAGCCGTCCCTGGAACTCAGTGGGACACAGGCAGGGGTTGGCGCAGGCGTTGGGCATCACTCCACCCATCGTGTAGAGCAGCGTAGTACCCGCCACGAGCGAAGCGTCGGTGACGGTGTCCGCGAACGTCGTATCGTCGTCACCCGCGGCGGGACCGCACGCGGTCATGCCGAGCTTGTAGTAGATACCCCCTGCCTTTTCGGTTCGGTAGATGACGGCCTGCACTCCGGTCTTGTTGGTAATGCTCAGCCGCGGAATGGTGACGGTGGTATCCACTCCGCCCACGCCGATGTTGAGATCAGGATCGTTGAGAATGTACTGCACGACTGGGCTGGGGGCACTGCGATGAACCTGCCCCAAGTTGTCCACCCAAGTGTAGACCACGACGTAGCCGTACTTGTTGGCGTCGTCCGTGCCGCCACTCTCGGTGCCGGTGACGGTCACGCCCTCGGGCCACAGGTAGAAGCCGTGCTCCACGATGTTTCGACCGTCGTACATGGTGAGCTGCGGACCGGAGAAGTGCAGCGCCCCCGCCAGCTCCAACGCGAGGTTCTTGTACGTCTCCTCGGTGAAGTTCCAAGTGGTGAGCTGCGCGCCCACAGGCAGTGAGGAGTCTGAGAGGTCAGCCAGAGGGCTTCGCACGCCAGTCGCCATGGACCAGCAAGTATCTCCCGCAGCGTTGGTGTACATGCAGGAACTCGCCAGCGCTCGCGTGACGGTGGAGCTGTACGCCTGCCGGTAGGCCGTTCCATAGTTCCAGCGGGCCGCCCACTGCAAGGTGTAGACGTTGTAGAGGAAGTTCGTAGACTGAAGCGAGCTGGTATGGATGAGCGGGAGGTACATCCCGCTGTCGTTGATATCGTCGACGAACGCCTTGCCCACCAGTCGCACATCGCGCACCACTTCCGCAGACTCCGTAGCTGGGGTGGCCGCCCAGCCGGACACGTCTACTTTGAAGACAGCGTCGATGCCTGAGACGTAGTGTGCCCCCAGGAAGATTGAGAACTCTCCGCCGGAGCTTCCCTCGAACGACGCACCGGTCAGCACGTCCGAGTATATCGTGTGCGTGTGATCCACGGGAGCCTGCACTTCGGCGAGGTCCGCCACAGCGTAGCCCGCGTAGTACAGATGCCCGGTGATGTTCCAAGCCAGCACCACGCTCGGAGTATCAGTGCGATCTGCGAAGACCGTAATGGCGAAGGCCGCAGACGCCGCCGTGATGCTAATGTTGATGGAAGTGCCGTCGGCAATCAGCTTCGTGAGCCGAATGGTCGTGGCGTCTTCCTGGTGGGCAAGGTAGATGGCAGAGCCGATGGTCACCGCGTCGAAGGTGCCGGTATTGGTACAGCCACCGATGGAGGTGCGGTTGCCGATGGCGGGGGTAGCCTCGGTGTCCATGGAGCGGAACACCATCGTTCCGGCCGTGTCCCAGTAGTAGATGAGGAACAGCTTCGTGCCGAGTGCGAGGCAGCGCGGGCGCACCTTGGGGGAAGTGTTGGCCTCGTAGCCTGCCAGCACTTCGGCCCCGGTCGCGGCATCCACCACGGAGTAGTACAGCGTGCAGGACAGACCGTCGCTGGCCAGGACGACCCAAGAGTGCATCCAGTAGCCGTTGGCATAGGCGCTGTCCGCGCTGTAGTTGTCGCTCGTGTTCGCCACGATTGGGGAGGTGCTGAGAACCCCAGTCGGCACATCTCCCTTCTCCGTCGCCGCGCTGTCGTTAGGAATGGTCTTCAGTGAGCCAGTGTTCTCAAGATCCAGCAGCTCGTCCTTATAGGTATGCAGACTCTTGGCGCTGAACAGCGTATCTCCGAGCTTCGCCGTTCCGTACCGCTTGCTCACGGCCTTGGGGGTGCGGTACACGCCGTTCTGCAAGGCGAGCAGCTTCCCCATCTGGACCTGCTTGGGGTCGGTCTTCGTGTCGATGCCCGTGGCGAACGGCAGGGCAACCGTCTGTCGTTGAAGAGCCATTGTGGTCTCCTTACTCTACGCGGCACCAGGAACCGGCTTGAAGAGTCACTGCGGAGCTGTCGACCTCAGACTTCATCTGCACCGTGATGGTCCCTGACGATCCGGATACGATGACGAAGCCCTTGATGTTGGCGAAGTAGTAGGTATCCGCAGCATCGACGTCGGTGGTAGTTGGCGTCGCGGCGGGCTCGTTCTGGTTGGATACCAAACCAAAGGTAGAGCCCTCCCAGATGTGGACCGAGTAGGAGAAGGTAGCACTCTCCGGCCCGGCCAACGCGAGGCCGATGCCAGTGGTGGTCGCCGCACTCTTGTAGGAGAAGTAGCAGTCCACCGCGTAAGCAGTGCTCGCAGCCGCCGTCCACGAGAATCCGCTCACATTGCCGTAGGTGGTAGACGTGGTGCTCTGGTCACCTGAGAGCTTCTTCGACGCTGCCCCCATCGTGTCGCAGACCCACGCCGTCGAGGACCCGTTGTTGCGCGGGACCTGCCCCGTCGAACAGGTGAGATAGTTCAGGGCGATGAGCGTCTGGCAGTTCCACTCGTGCGTCGTTTGGTTCCAAACCGGGGCGTCAAGGGTGCTGCTGCAGCCTGCGCCGCCGTTCCAACTCCCAGCCTCCGCGATGTCGTGCAGCACCGGCGGTGTCTCGCAGTCCCAGGCAGTTCCGTTCACGCCCATGTAGTCGCCATCACTGCAGATCGCAGCCGCAGGAACGGTGGGGTCAGTCTCGGCTTCGACGGCCGCGCCGCACCCCCAAGCTGTCACGCCCATGCGGATTATTTGATCTTCGGTGCAGCTGGGGACGGAAGGGTCATCTTCCGGGTTGCAGCCCACCGAGGCCCCGTTGATGTAGTCAACGAATTCACCGATAGAGCAATCAGACACTGGATTGGCCGGCGTCCAGCACCCCTCGGCGTTGCCGTTCTGGTCCACCCCGATGGCGCACTGAGTACCAGCCGTGCAGTCCGCCCCGTCGGCGAGCAAGCTCTCCGCCGTCGTAGCGTAACCTGCCGGGTGGACGTGGTCCAGCCGCGCGAAGCTGGCGCTGCTCCCGTTGCTACCAGCGTCTGGCGCCCCCACCGCCACGGGGACTCCGGTTGTCCGCGCCTGCCGCGTGGTGATCTGCGCCACGGCGACGGAGGCGGCCAGCAACGTCAGGACCAGCAAGCTAGACTTGGTAGCGAATGACGACATGGGCATCCTCGGCAGTAAGAGCTGACACCAGAACCACCAACCGCCCGCTGAGCGTCCAGCTGCGCTCCAGCAGGCCATTCTTGAAGACCATGATACTACTGCGCAGCGGCGTCCTGCTCAGCACGAGCGGGCTGGGGTAGTAGAACGTCTCCTCGTACCACCCGGCGGAGTCCGTAGTGGTAGTAGCGGTGCTCGCATCCCCATGACCGCCCCCGATGGTCGACACGCTGTTGACCACGGCATCCGCAAGGCTGTTGATGGCGGCGACGATCTCGTCCTGGAACCTGTTGAACACCGGGTCCTTGGACTGGATCTTGTACACCCTGGGGATGCGGCGGCCCATCCTAGTAGTCCTCCTCGAAGCTGGCGGAGTTGTCGCTCACGGTGGCGGGCAGCCCGGCATCTCGGTTCTCAGCGGCCTCCTCGATTCGCTTCTTCAGCGCCTTCTTCCGCTCTCGAAGCTCGGTGGTGCTGGACTCTTCCTTCTCCAGCGCCTTGATGGCCACGTCCACCGACACGTACTCCAGATACGGATCGCAGGCGGTGGGGCTGTAGCTGGTTGGGTCCCCCGTGTTGAAGCTCCAGGCGTAGGTGTACACCGGATGGACGATGGTGCTGCCCGCGACGCTCAGCGTCAGGCCAGTCAGCTTGGCGCTCACCGTGCTCAACGCCACCGTGAACGGCGCAGCGGAGAGCGCCGTGTCGCCCACGAACTCCCCGTCCACGAACACGGCGAGGTACGGGCTGGCGGAGGAGGAGTGGTAGACGAGCAGCAACACCACATCGTGAGGGCCCGCGTCGTCGCCCGTGGCAGTGCTGGTCCCAGTGATGGAAGCGGTGAGCGTAGTCCCGGCCGCTGTGTTCGCAGTGATGTCGCTTGGGGTCGTCGCCACCATGCTGGTCAGCTTGGGGATGTACCAGAGCCGGAACACTTGGCCGGAAGACTGGCGGGGCAAGATCTGGATCTGGTCGCCGAGCAGCCGGTAGCGCGCGGCGTCCACGGTCGTGGTGAGCGCGGCGAAGTTTCGCTCGGCGAAGTTGAATCGCTTCACCGGCAGGTACTCGTCCGTCTCCAGCGCGTCCAGGCCGATCATCTTGTACATGTCGCTCGGCAGGTCGAACTCGTCAGACGTTCCATCGGCTGTGATGGTCGCGGTGCTGACGAAGTAGTCGTTGCCGTACTTCTGGATGAGCAGGTCGTAGAGCTCGTACAAGCTCTCGTTGATCCACGTGGTGAACTCATCGTCGGTGCAGAAGTCCGAACCGACCATATCGGCCCGCTGCCGCGCGTTTGCAATCAGGGTTGCCAGGGTAGCCATTCACTCCTCCAAACTCAACGGCCCCCCGGAGCCTTTCTCCGGGGGGCCGCAAGGACCACGCTACTCTTCCAGGCCCATGCCGCCTGCTTCCTCCGGCGGTTCGCTGCCCATGATGGCGAAGGCGTTCCGCAGCGCGCTCACCACCATCTTCGGATCGCGCGCGTGCATCCCCTTGATGAGCTCGTCGGCGGCTGCCTCCAGGCCCATGTCTTCGCCCATCGCCTCCTCGCCCTCAGGAACCTCCGGTTCCTTCGCGGCGAGCATCTCTGCGATTCCGGTCGCCATGACTAGCTCGCGTCCTCCTCCCACTCCACGCTGTACGAAAACTTCTCGCCGGCCACCAGGGCCCCGCCGCCGAGGTTGATGACGAGGCAGTCCGCCGCTCCGCGCAAGATGATGGGCTTGTCCTGGTTGCGGCTGAAGTCCAGCACCAGTGGTGCGGCGGCGGTGGCAGGAGCGGTGAACGTCACGTCGGTGGCGAACAGAACGCTGCTCGCCGGGCTGGCGGCCTTGGGGGTGGGATCGCCGGTGTAGTGGTTGACCACCGCCGTCGGCGCGTCGTCGCCCGTGTCGAACTGCGTGACGACGGGAACGACGGCGGTGCCGTCGGTGATGGCCTCGGCCCTGCGGATGATCTGAACGGGCCACTGCTTGGCCGTGGTTGCGTTGCCCTGGAAGATGATCTTCTTGATGCGAACCGTCTTCGTGGCGCTACCGACGATCTCCACCACGTCGGTCGGGGTCGCATCGGGCGTGATCTGCGTTGCGCCCGTGGCGTAGGTGGCCTTGGTTCCCTCGTTGTTCGCAGCGAGGACACCGACGGTGCCGGGGGCCGAGCGGAGTCGGTCCCAGGTCGTGCCGTTGAAGATCTTGTTGACGGTCTTGATGGACCCGAGGATGGCGTTGGCCTCGGACACGGCATCGCCCGTGAGCGCGGACCGGAGCCGGTCCCAGGTGGTGGCGTTGAAGACCTTGGTGATGGCCTTCAGCGACCCGAGGATGTGAGTGGCATCGGCCACGCCGTCGTCCGACGTGCCGGAGCGGGCCCGGTCCCAGGTGGTGCCGTTGAACACCTTGGCGAGCCCCTGGATGGAGCCCAGCGTGGGGTTGGCCACGGCGTCAGCGGACGCCGCCGCCTCGGTGAAGAGCACCGTGCCGTCGGAGTCGACGGGGAGGTGCTTGGTGACGATGGCGCTGCTGTTGCCGGCGTCTTCGACGCCGCTGAGGGACTGGGCGGCTCCCGCCGAGTTCTTGACGCTGAGGGTGGTGTTGGGCATGATCGGCTCCTAGAACGCGGCCACGAGGCCGCTGTCCGCGAGTTGGTTGAACAGCAGCTCTCCGACTTCGCCACCCTGGTTTGAGCGGCTGGCGGAGAGGTCGTCGCTTCCGAGGCACAGCAGGTTCGCGCCCGTGGCGACGACGATGGTGCCGTCGCTCAGCAGCAGGCGCGCGCCGAACGTGTAGGTGGCCTCCTTGGGGTTGCTGCGGACGATGGCCGTCCAGGTGCGCGACCGGAGGTCCGGCACGCCCAGGAGGCACTCGTCGGTGGCGGTGGGGGTGATGGAGATGACCTCGTACGCGACGTCCTTGGCGAGCGTCAGGCTCACCGAGAACTTTTCGCCGGGGACGACCTTGTCCGCGGAGAGCGTGATGGTTGCCGTGGTCGCCATGAGTCAGGTCTCCTAGATCGCCGAGGTGTCGTTCACGATGAGGTGGATCAGCATCGTGTCGCCGTCGGCCGGGTCCGTGGCCGTGAGCGCCGTGTCGGCAGTGTCGGTGGGGCCCAGGCACAGGAAGGTGATGACGCTGGTCGTGCGCGACACGATCTTGACCTGCGGGCAGGTCGTGTCGGTGGCGTCCAGGAACATCACATGCAGGTCGAGGATCTTGTTGACCGCCTCGCTCAGCGTGAGCACGTACAGGCCCGCCGAGGTTCGCGAGATGCTGGCGATGCCCTTGCTGTTGGCGGTGGTGAGGGTGGGAGCGCCGCTGGCCCCGATGGCGACCTCGCCGAAGATGTCGACGAGCTTCTTGTAGAAGCTGTAGCGGAACTGCGTGAGCATTCGGTTCATCTGTATCTCCTTCAGTGCTGAGGGCGGAGTTGGTTACGGTCCAGTGATCGCCCCTGATGTGGACCGGGGTGGCGGGGCCCTACGCCCCGCCATTCCCAGGGTACTACTCGACGGTGATGGACTCGTCGGCGCAGATGACCATGACCTCGGTGTCGTCGTCGTCGCGGGTCACGATCACGATGAACTTGAGCACCACGGCCCCAGCCCTCAGGCCCACGCACGGCACGGTGAGCGCCGTGGCCGCGCTGCTGCCCGCGTTGGCCCGGTAGCCGCTCGTGCTCGGCTGGTTGGTCCCCGCGTGGCTCAGGCCGGTGGGGAGGGTGCGGTCGGCGCTGGCGCCGCCGCTGTCCTCGCTGGAGCTGCCGCTGTTCAGGTCCGGGTTGCCGATGGTGACGCCCGGCCCGCTGATCTGCGAGCAGACGACCCGCCGGATCTTGATGCCGACCGTGCCGGTGCTGGTGACGGTGAGGACGACGTTGAAGGGGATCTTCGCGGTGGGGTTGCTGCCTCCGTTGGAGACCGCCGCCACCGTGGGGAGTGCGTAAGCCATGATTCCTCCGAAAAGGGCGGGGGAGCCCGATGGGTCGGGCTCCCCCTAGTTCACTGCGCGCTGGCGACTAGGCCCCGAACTGGACCACGCCGTTGGCGCCGGGATCGTTGCACTCGAGATTCGCGTAGTACGCGATACGGACCTCGGCGGCGTCCTGGTTGGAGACGCGGAGCATCTCCAGCCCTTCCTTGCCGTAGGTGATGATGTGCGGCACCTCGCCCACGGAGCGCAGGCACCACGTGTCCATGTCGAGCAGGTAGCCCAGGCGCGCGGGGCAGTTGCGGTCCGGGATGACGTCGATCTCGCCGTCGTCGCCGCTGATGCGGATCCCGCGGAAGCCGATGCCGACCTCGGTCTCCAGGTCCACGTACTGGACCTTCGAGCCCAGGGCCTTCTTCAGCGCGCCGTAGGAGCGGTAGTTGGTGATGAGCTTGCTGCCGCTGCCGCCGTTCTCCGCCGTGTAGTTCGAGAGGTCGATCGCGGCCTCCTCGATGGACTGGGCGCTGCCGTCGTGGTACACGCCCGCCAGCCGCCGCTCGTGCAGGCTCCGGTTCACGCCGTAGAAGCTCGTGGCGAGGCCGGTGCGGACGATGGGCAGCCACGCGCCGAACCCGCTGATCTTGGCGTTGTAGTCGCCCTGGACCTGGAGGTAGTCCAGGGCGGCCCAGGCCGTCGGCTCGCCCGCGGCGCCGCCGCGAGTGGTGCTCACGGTGATGCTGCCGCTGGCGACGTTCACCGCGAGGACGTAGCCCACGCCCGCGCGCACCGTGCCGCTGCCGTCGCCGCTGGAGGCGGTGATGGCCATGCCGACCTCGAACTGGAGCGCCTGCACGGCCTCCGCCAGCTCGAAGACGCCGTCGTTGCCGTCGGTCCAGTCCGCGTGGATCTGGCCGATGGTGCCGGTGCCCGCGCGAAAGATGCCGCTGGCCGCCGACGCGACGATGGTGTGGTAGGCGGCGTCGATGTGCAGCTCGCTCGCCTTGATGAAGGCCTCCACGTCGTTCTGCGTGGCCTCCAGGGTCTGGTTGTCGATGGTGGCGAGCGAGTAGTCGCTCTTGCGGGTGAGCATGAACTTCGCCAGCACCGGAGCGGTCTGGTTGGCCTGCGCCGTGGCGAAGTCGCCGCTGCGCCCCTGGCTCTTGCCGTACATCACGGGGACGGGGATGACCTCGCCGCCCGCCTTGGTGTCCTTCTTGAGCAGGGCCAGGGTGGGGTTCTTCTTGAAGGTCAGGTCGGTGACCTTCTGGCCGTGGTAGTACTCCTTGAGAGCCGCCGACATCGCGGTCAGGTCGAGATTCGCCATGATCCTTTGTCCTTCCTGCCGCTTGGCGGCAGCACTGCGGGGGAGGTACTAGGCCGGAGTGTTCTTGGCCTTCGCCGCTTCGAATGCAGCCTTCACCCTGGCCATCGTCTCTTCCCGCGTCTCGTTCTTCTTCGGCACGGGGACTTTGGTGGTTGCGGTGAGGTCGTTGTTCAGGGTAGGCCGCTTCGCTTCGACCGGCTTCTCTTCCCCCTTCTTGGCGGCCGGGGGCGTGGCCTTGGCTGCTTTCTCCGCTTGCAGGCGCTTCCACTTCTCGCTGGCCACCGACTTCTCAACCCGCTCGACGAAGTACGCCTCGATGCGCTCTGCGGCTTCTTCCTTCGTCAGCAGGTTGCCCGTCTTCTTGTGAACCGCCTCGATGAGCTTGGGCACTTCGCCCTGGGCATCGTTGAGGTTCGTCAGTTCATACTGTACTGCATTCGCCTTGACGAATGCAACCGTGCCCGCCACCCAGCGGTCATACTGCGCCTGGAACTGCTGCTGCGCCGCCTGCTTCCGCGCCTCCTTGGCCCGCTCGGCCGCCGTGGCGTTCTCCTTCTTCATCTCCTCAAGGTCCGCCGCCGCCTTGCGTGCGAGGTCCTTCGCCTCCTCGATCTCCGCCTTGGTCCTCAGCTCCGGGGTGAGCTGGTTGTTGTTGGCGATGACGTTCGTCAGCTCGTCGTAGCTGAGACCCAGGGCGGCCAGCGCCTCCAGGGGCTTGGCCTTGGCGGCGGCGAGCGCGGCCTTGTGCGCCGCCACCGCCTCGCGGTCCTTGGCCAGCTCCGCGCGCTCGGCGCTGAGCTTGCGGCTCTCCTCCACGAGCTGCTTCTCCTTCTTGCTCATGGCGCCGAACGCCTTGGCGATGCGCTCCGCCGCGTCGTCCTTGGCGGGAGCGGCGGGGGGAGGAGCGGCGACGGGCGGGGCTTCGGTCTTGACCGGCTCGGTCTTCGGGGCTTCGACCTTCGGGGCTTCGACGACGGGGGCGACTGGGGTTGCCTCGGGCATGATCTACTCCTTGCTACGGGTGAGCTGCGAGAACTACTGCTGCATCCCCGGCACGTTGGGGATGATGTCGCTGGTGGGCGGGGGCTCGGGCTCCGCCTGGGGCTGCACCCCCGCCTGGGCCTGCTGCATCTGCTGCGCGGTCTGCTGCTCCTGGAGCTGCTTCTGGGCAGCGGCCTTGCGCGCGTCGATCTGGCCGACGAACCGGATGAGCATCTCCAGCTTCTCCTCCTCCAGATCGCTAGCCTTGCCGCGCTGGTAGTACTCCAGCGCCATCACGCGGCCGAGCTCCAGGTCGTCGAACTGGTCGGGCGGGGTGTAGACTCCCTCGTCCAGGATCAGGTCCAGGATCTTGGTGAGATAGTCCTCGCTGGCGGCCTGCAAGCCCTCCGCCGCCTCCAGGTCCGGGAAGTCCATCAGCTTCTTTCCCTGGCGCGGGGTGAAGAAGCCTGCCTGGATGTACTCCTGCACCGTCTCCAGTCGCCCGGCTGGGTCGTTGGGCAGGGAGCTGATGGGCATCACCTGCATGACGAAGCAGTCCTCCTCGAGATCGACGTCGCTCCAGTCCAGGTCCTCGAAGTAGACTCGCCCCGGCACCTTCACCATGTAGTGGCCCTTGTGTCGAGCCGCGATCTCCTTGGCCGTCTCGATGCTCAGCGCCGCCGCGTCCATGTAGAAGCGCTCGTAGGCGTGGCCGATGCTGATGAAGCGCTCAGACTCGATGTTGTTCAGGGTCCGCATCGCCTTGCCCGACTCCACGCCCTGCGGAAGCTGGCTGCTCGCGCTGAGTTGGCTGATGCCCGCCTGCTCGTACGCCGCATCGCGGAGGGTCTGGAGGTGCCGGTAGATCTCCGGCGGGACCAGCGGGGGGGCGATGTAG
>Ga0209318_1000219_pt1 | contig 60447 bp, 93 predicted proteins | sample RifGroE1_FD_183999 | JGI IMG/M metagenome (GOLD analysis project Ga0209318, IMG submission 183999) | Groundwater microbial communities from Rifle, Colorado, USA - Groundwater E1 (SPAdes) (version 2) | ecosystem: Environmental > Aquatic > Deep subsurface > Groundwater | place: Rifle, Colorado... | reverse complement strand
TAGTAGTTCTATTAGTACTATTAGGTACTTGTTGTATATCGTAACTAACCCTGTTCGGCATATAGTAGGTAGAAACCTGCGAAGCTTTATTCTTTTTCTACTAATAGAGTAGTTTATGACTATAACAAAGACCCGATCTACCATACAGACCTTAGACCTACAGAAGAAATGGAAGATAATAGAAGAGTACCTACAGTGCAAGTTGTCAGATGAAGATATCGGAGAGAAGTATCAGGTATCTACTAGTACTGTAAGGAAAACTATTAGAGATACATATAAGGAGTTTCAGACAATCATAGAAACTAAAGCTCTCTTATCTTCTCAGAAGAGTCCTGATAAGCTTAGGTTCTTAACTGAGTCTATTAGGTCAGATAAGATCAATGAAGAGTTCTTAGCACTTCTGTCAGAAGAGAATGATAGTGTTCTGACAGATCAAGAGTACTTATATGCTGAATTTGTAACTAGTCATGGAGATGAACAGAGGAGTATTATTGACTCTGGTTTAGCTGTTGGTCTTAATAGCAATACTCCTGGTCCTTATCAAGATGCTATCAGAATAAGATCTTTCTACCTGAAAAGAAAAAGTAATGTAGCTGCTTGTATCAGAGAATTACAGAAAGAAAAACTAACTGTGATGACAGAAGGTAAAAAGAATCTTCAGTCAGAGCTGTTATCGCTAGTGGAGAGATTAAAGAATCACCCAGATATAAAAGTTCTCCCATCCTTACTGAAGTCTATTGAGTTACTCGGTAAGTCCCAGGGAGTCTGGGAGGAGAATATTAAGGTTGAGTCTATTAACTCTGATGATGCTCTTGATAGATTACTTAGACCTATCAGAAAAGAGAATCAAGAAGAGACTTATAGCACTAATTGAGGGATAGGGTAGCTCCCGATAAGAAAGTAATCCTGGCTTTCTTCCCTTAGTTTTAACTTATTTACAGGATTAGTTTAGACACGGAGAACTAATATTGGATACGAAGATTTGTAGTAAGTGCAAGAGAGAATTACCTGCACTACCAGAATATTTCTGGAGAGACATCTCACACAAGGATGGTCTACACTCTTGGTGTAAAAGTTGCTGTACAAGTAATAGAGAGATCTTTGTACAGAGGGATAGAAAAATATGTTGTAGATGCAAAAATGAACTACCATCAACTGAAGAATACTTTTTTAGAAATTACACGAAAGCCGATGGATTCAGAGATGAATGCAAGGCATGTGCTAAAAAATATTACCAAGATAATAAAGAAAAAATAAGAGAACAAAGAAAATCTTGGAGGAGAGCAAACTCTAACAGTTTATCTAACGAAAAGAAAAGAAAATATAAAAGTCCAGAAGAAAAATTAAAAACAAGAGAAAAGCAAATAGGCAGGGCATATTCTTCTTCTATAGAAGAAATTCAAGACAAGATGAATAAACAGTTAGGGTGTTGTGCAATATGTGGTGACTCTTTAGTCTACCCTGATAGTAAGAGATCTTACATGATAGATCATAATCACAGTACTGGTAAGACAAGAGGTTTATTGTGTGTCAGATGTAACTCTGCATTAGGCTCTTTTAAAGAGAATATAAACTCACTTGAGGCTGCTATCTCTTATTTAGAGGAATATAATAATGCCTAGATCTTTAACTCAAGAGGAGTTCAGCCAACTGATACTTGCTTGGTCTAAAGATCATGTATCAGCAATAGAATCAATATTCTCGATCCGTTTAACAGATCAGCAAAAGCAGCTTGTAAGGGCTGCCGAAGACCCTAGATGTAGGGTAGCAGTAGCTTCTGCAACAGGGACAGGTAAGACCTGCTGTGTTGCTATGATGACTCTATTATATCTAATCATCTTACCCGATTGCAGAGTACTTCTCACATCCCCTTCTTTCCAGCAATTATCAAGGGTTATGTACTCCGAAGTAACTAAGATGTACAGAAGAATGATCCCTCAGTTGCAAGAGTTATTTAATATAACCAGAGAGAGAATAGACTACACAGGATCAAGTAAGTATGTACAAGTAGCAAACTTAATAACAGCAAGTGTTGATAATAAAGAGTCGCTTCAAGGAGGACACTCCGAATCGTACTGCGCGATAATTGACGAAGCCTCTGGTGTTACTGAGGAAGTTTTTGACATCTTATTAGGGACCTTATCTACAGGTAATGGTGGTAGATTCATCCTTGTAAGTAATCCAGTTAGATCGAGTGGACGCTATTATGAAGTGTTCTCTAGGGATCTACAAGGGTGGACTAAACTTCACTTCTCTGCGAAGGATAGCCCAAATGTAAATGCGACATGGATCGCTGAAATGGCCGAAACATACGGCACTGACAGCGATTTATACAGAATGCGTGTAGAAGGTAAATTCCCTCGCGTAGGTGTAGCACAGTTCATCTCCTCTGAGGTGGTTGAAGAGTGTATTAGAAACATCATTCACCCTCAGAGCTACAATAACTTTCCTAAAATCGGCTCAATTGATGTCGCTCGCTTTGGTGATGACTCTACCTGTTTCTGTGTTCGACAAGGACCAAAGATACTTGACTTCAGAACCTTCAAAGGACTCGACACCATGGAAGTGGCGTCTAAGGTGTCAGAGTATCAAGCAATACATAATTGCCACAAGATATTTATTGACTCCATCGGAGTAGGTGCTGGAACCTATGATCGTTGTAAGCAGTTAAGGCTTCCAGTAGCAGAAGTTATTGTATCTAATAAATCAACTGAACCTAATGTTTATTGTAACTTGCGTAGTCAGTTGTGGGGCAAGATGAAAGATTGGCTCCACAATGGTGCCGATATTCCTACCTACAGTAAAGACAGAGAAACTAATCTAGCATCCCAATTAACATCCATGCAGTACTTTTATAACAGCAAGATGCAGATACAGCTTATGGCAAAGAAAGACCTCAAGAAGATGGGGTATGAGTCTCCTGATATTGCTGACGCTATAGCCCTCACCTTCGGAGATGCTATCTTTGAAACTAAGTCCAGATTAATATCTCGTCCTATTAAACAAGCGAGGTTTATGTGGGTATGAGAGAAGAAACCTATGTACTGACTGATTTTGGATATTGCTATTACGATACGGAATTAAATATAATTTATAATCTTTATGTGTTTCAAAAATATAGAAGACAAGGAAAAGCAAGAGAACTAGTAGAAATAGCATCATCCAAGTTAAAAGATCCTATAAAGATCCAAGCGGAACCTAGAGAAAATAGTATAAGTGTAACAAATCTTGTCTCCTTTTATAAAAGACTAGGATTAGAGGTTATCTAAATGGGGCTAATAGATTCTATTATTCAATCAGAAGGCTACAAGAAAGACCCCTATCTAGATACAAAGAATAAATGGACAGGTGGTTATGGTCATTTAATGCTAGCACAAGATTGGCTACATAACGGAGCTGATATTCCAACTTACAGTAAAGATAGGGAAACTAATTTAATATCTCAGCTAACTTCGATGGAATACTTTTATAACAGCAAGATGCAGATACAGCTATTAGCCAAGAAGGACTTGAAGAAAATGGGTTACGAATCACCAGACATAGCCGACTCGCTGGCACTCACCTTCGGAGATGCTATCTTTGAAACTAAGTCCAGATTAATATCTCGTCCTATTAAACAAGCGAGGTTTATGTGGGTGTAATTGCACCTATGGTTTATTATGATACTAGTTGGATGTGAAGAGTCCCAAACTATAACTAAAGAATTTAGAGAGTCTGGTTATGAGTGTTTTTCTTGCGACTTACAAGAAACAAGAGGGAACCCTGATTGGCACTACCAAGAAGATATAATGAGAGTTATCCCAACAAGAACTTGGGATTTGATTATACTTCACCCAGACTGCACAGCTATGGCTGTCAGTGGTAATAGGTGGTATGGGAATAACATGCCACTCAACTACAAGAGAAGAGAAGCAATAGATTGGACACTTTCTTTGTGGGAATTATCTAAGCTATACTCTAATAGAGTAGCCTTAGAAAACCCAGTAAGTGTTATATTTAAGTATCTTAAAAATACTCAGTACATCCAACCTTGGCAATTTGGTCACGGTGAGACTAAGAGAACTGGATTCGCTTTATACAACCTACCACATCTTACTCCTACGAATATTGTAGAAGGCAGAGAGCAAAGAATTTGGAAGATGCCACCTTCAGACACTAGGAAGAGAGATAGAAGTAAAACATTTGAGGGGATAGCGAAAGCTATTGTTCAACAATGGGGCTAATAGATTCTATTATTCAATCAGAAGGCTACAAGAAAGACCCCTATCTAGATACAAAGAATAAATGGACAGGTGGTTATGGTCATTTAATGCTAGCACAAGATTGGCTATCTTTTAATGCTACCTGGACAGATAAGGAAAAGAAAGAGTACTGGTTGAAACAACTAGTGACAGATATATCAATAGCTACAAAAGATATCAACTGGCTCACCTTTGAGTGGAAGTATCAGCCTTCGGAGCCACAAGTAGAAGTGCTAATAGAACTAGCATTCAACTTAGGTTTAACTAGGTTATTGGGTTTCAAGAAGTTTCTCAGATACTTTCAACAAGGAAAGATAAAAGAATCTGCTAAAGAACTAATAGATTCTAAATGGCACAGAGACTTTGTACTTTGGAACTCAGGTAAGGACACTCCTAATATACGGAGTAGAAGATTAGAAAAGAAACTTTTAGATTCGATTTAAGCCGTCAGGCTTTCGAGGAGTGTAACGACGAGTGGATACAGTTAATAATAGACCTGGAATACTTATAGCCTCAGCATCAGAAGTTGTAGCTATGGAAGAAAGTATTCTAAGGGAACAAGAATTACTAGAACAAGAAGTAGACTCTGAGAGACTCCAATCTTCTTTATCTTCTTTCATCCGTCAGGTCTTCCAGGATAATAAAGATGCAAGACAGACATCTGGAATAGAAGATAAACTATTGCAATCTCTCAGAGCCTACAATGGACGATATGATCCTGAAGACCTAGCTCAGATCAAAAGTACTGGTGGCTCTGAGATCTACATGAACCTTACACCAACGAAGTGTAGGGCAGCAATGTCGTGGATCAGAGATATTCTGATGCCAGCTAAAGAGAACGCTTGGTCTATATCCCCAGGTAAAGTACCTGATGTACCAGAAGAGGTATCTCAGACTATCAGAGAAAGAATAGGATCTCTATCTCAAGAGTTGAAAGAGAAAGGAGATGGTAGCCTAGAAGGTGCTACTGCTGGTGTACAAGAACTTAATCAGCTTCAGATAGATATAGAAGAAGCTATAGCTGATGAGATATTTAAGCTAGCGGAAGTAGAGGTCAAGAAGTTTGAAGAGGTTATATCTGATCAATTGTATGAGGGTGATTGGGAGGAAGCTCTTTCAGATTTCATAGAAGACTTCTGTGTATTCCAAGCTGCAATAATGAAAGGCCCAATCATCGCTAAGAAAAAGAAGATGGTCTGGGAACAAGGGAAACCTGTAGTTAAAGAAGATTATTGCTACTTAAATAGAAGAGTATCTCCACTTGATTTTTACCCATCTCCATCTGCAACTAAGATAGACGAGGGTAACTCCTGTGAGCACATAAGACTTTCAAGGAAAGAGCTTTATGGGCTAATAGGTGTAGAGAGCTACTCAGAAGAGTATATCAGAGAGATTCTAGAGAATGAATCTAACTCTTTCTCAGACCTTATAGACTCTGATATTGAAGAAGAGAAGTCAATAGAAGAGTACAGAGGAGATACCTATAGGGCTAACAAGGGTGTATATCATGGTATTCACTTCTTTGGTACAGCTCCATATAAACTTCTTGTAGATTGGGGTATCCCTGAGAGTGATCTTGGAGATGACACTGACAAAGAGTTTGATGTAGAAGCTATCCTAGTAGGTGATCGTGTTATCAAGTGTGTCATCAATGATGACCCCCTTCTTCGCAGACCTTACTACAAAGCGTGCTTTCAGAATATTCCAGGGTCTTTCTGGGGTAGATCTCTCCCTGAGTTGATGAGAGATATTCAGCGGATGTGTAATGCAACTGCTAGAGCACTTAGTAATAACATGGGTATTGCTGCTGGGCCTCAAGTAGAGGTCTATGTGGATCGTCTAGCTGCTGACCAGGAATTAGAGAGTATCTACCCATTTAAGATGTGGCAAGTAACTACAGACCCTACAGGTGCTGGTGGCAGAGCAGTACAGTTCTGGCAACCAGGATCTAATGCTGCTGAGTTACTTGCAGTGTATAAAGAGTTCGAGATAAGAGCTGACGATGCAACTGGCATCCCTCGATATGCATATGGAAATGAACGCACAGGTGGTGCAGCTCAAACTGCGTCAGGGTTATCTATGCTACTTGAGTCTGCAAGTAAGGGAATCAAGGATGCTATTAGGCACATAGATGACGGTCTGATAAGGCCTAGGGTAGAGTATCAGTTCTATTGGAATATGATAACTAATCCTGACATTCAGTTCTCTGGTGATATTCAAGTAATTGCTAGAGGATCTCAGGCACTCACAATGAAGGGTGCTCAGGAGATGAGAAGAAACGAGTTCTTACAGATCCTTGGTAATCAGCAGTATCTGCAAATAGTTGGTATTGAGGGTGTAGCTGAGATACTTCGTGAGATGACATCTTCTCTTGGGTTAGGTGCTAATATTATTCCATCTCGTATTGAACTCAAGAGACGACAGAAACAAGCTGAATCTCAACAGCAACAACAGATGCAAGCTGAACAACAGAATAAACAAGATCAAGTATCTGCTGGTGTACAGCAAGTTCAACTTCAGACACAACAAGCAGAGCAAGCTAGTCAAAGAAATGCACAGCTTAAGGCTGCTGAGTTGGAGCAGAAAGAACGCATTGAGGTTAGTAAGCTGCAACTCAAGGTACAAGAGCTTGAGCAGAAAGTTAAAGAGGGTGTTGATCGTAATACCACAGCACTTGCTAAGCAAAATATGCAAGATGCACAGAGGGATAGATCTGACAATAAGAACATTGCACTGAGTATTCAGAGTGGATTTGAAGATAAATCAAATGCTACATAACTTAAAACAGCAAGATAAAGATAGATTTAAATCCGGAGATCTACCCTTTATCAAGCAGAAGTTAGAAGAAGAATTGGAAAAGACCAAGAATGACTTGATCTCTCTTCCAATAAACAAGGTAGAGGAACTAAGAGGTAAAGCACAAATGCTTACCTTAATTATCAACTTACTTCCATAACGGAAGTGTAACACCAACAATCTGTAATAGAGTATCCCCTGATAGATCTATTGGCCGATAGGTTCTATCAGGGAACATATTTGAATTACACTGGAGGACTTAATGATTTTTGAGAAACTTGAACGAGAAGAAAAAGAAGCTGAGAAGTTGATGTTCAAGTCTGCTGAAGAGACGCAGACAAACGAGGAACAAGGTCAAGAACAAGAAGTGCAAGTAGTAGAAGTTAAGCAAGATGATATTCAACTCCCTCCTCAAGAGGACTGGAAGAAAAGATTTACTAACTTCAAAGCTACTGCTGATAATACAATCTTTCAACTCAGGAAAGATAATGCTGATCTTAAGGCTAACATTGCTACCTTATCTGAGAGGAATGAAGTAGTTCTCTCTGAGCTGGTAGAACTAAAGAAACAGATCTCCAAGCAAAAGAAAGAAGATTCTTTTAATGATCTCTTCTCACAAGAGGATGAGGATCTACTTGGACCTGAAGCTATTAATGTCTTTAAGAAAGCAGTAAAGAAAGTTGTTCCTTCTGAAGATAGTGATGAACTGAAAGGTATCAAAGAAGAGTTAAAGCAACTTAAGCAAGATAAGGTGAGGGAGTACAAAAAGAGTCAAGAAGCTCTGGAAACAGAATCCTTCGACAGACTTAAACACAACCTGAACTCTCTTGTGTCTGATTGGGAAGATATTGATACTGATCCTCAGTTCTTAAAGTATCTCGAAGAAGTAGATGAACTAGAAGGTGTAACTAAGAAAGAATTGTTTGCGTCTGCTGTGCAATCACGTAAGGCAAAACTTGTAGCTCCCTTCTATCTGGAATACAAGTCTCAAAAGTCACCTAATAAAGAAGAAATCCTTAAGAAACATATAACACCAGTAGGAACTAAAGGGGGCTCCGTGAATATGGATAATGATAACAAGAAAGAAACTTATAGTATCTCGGAGTACACTAAGTTCATGGATGATGTATCTAAGGGTTTATATAGAGGCAAAGATAAAGAAGCTAAACAAAAAGAAATGATATTCGATAAAGCCTTCATGGAAGGGAGGATTATTGGGTAGAAAACATATTGAGGTAAACAATTATGGCTAATGGCCCCGCTCGTGACTCTGGTTACAACACCTATGCATCTGATGGAACCAGTAAGTTTACTCCCATAATTTTTAGTAAAAAGGTTCTTCGTAACTACTACGCAATGACTGCGTTCTCGGAGATCTCTAATACGGACTATCAGGGCGAAATTAAGGCCCAAGGAGACAAGGTTCTTATTCGGACCACCCCTGCTATCACCATCAACCCTTATGTTGTTGGTGGTACTCTCACTTACGAAGTTCCTGAGAAAGCAAACAAGGAATTGATGATTGACCAGGCACTCAGTTGGTCTTTCCGTATTGATGATATTGATGAAGTTCAGACCGATCTGAATCTTATGAACACTTTCGCTGCTGATGCAGCAGAGCGTCTTAAGATTTCTATTGATACTAACTGTTTCACCTATGCAGTTGGTAAAGCTGATAGCAACAACAGAGGTGCTACCGCAGGTGTACTGAGTAATATCAGTATGGGTGCTGCTGGTGGAACTAATGGTTCTAATGCTCTTTCTCTGACTGCTGACAACACTACAGATTTCATTGTAGATGTTAACGTAATCTTGGATAAATAAGTTTGTCCAATCAAAACACATTTAAATAACAGAGTAAAATCTGAATCAATGTTTATATAACTCGTTGAGAGGGATAATTGTTTAACACAAATACACTTGGTTATAAACTAATTTCTGGACAATTAAAGGAAAATAGGAATCACTCAGAACAACTAAATAAATTCTTAGCTGGATTAATAGACTCAGATGGGTATATATCAGCAGATTTTTGTAGGAATAGATTACAAATACAATGTGGTCTTCTTCAATCTGCGTCTAATGATCCTGATTTTATTATGTTAAGATCTATAAAAGAATACTTTAGTCTTGGAACTCTTATCTATAGTAATGGAGATAAAGATACTCATCTATCTACTTGCAGGTGGGTAATGAGAACTAAGGACTCTAAGATTCTTTTTAATAGAATAGGTAAACATCTAAGAATAAAAGGTACTCATTTTGATAATATCGTTTCTATTCACGACGATATAAAAGATTTAGTTCTAACAGACAATCAAATTGAAGATCTTAGAGCTTATTTAAAATGTTCTAGAGATAACTCTAGATGGCTCAAACAACCAAAGCACCCCTCTTGGTCATGGCTTGCTGGTTATTTAGCAGGTGATGGTCACTTTGAATTTAGACAAAGAATTAGAGGAGAAAAAAGTAATTACAACTTAAGGGTATCTGCTGTAGCAAATGAAAAAGATATCCATGTACTTCACTTTATTCAAAAAGCTTTTAAGGGAAATGTTGCTAGAGCTAACCTAAATCCTGAAAAACCAAATTATAATAACTACACTTGGAGAAGAGGATTAGGAAAGAAACATAAAATGTTTTCCATATCATTCTTGAGAAAACTAAGTGTGTATATGTGTCTATACAAGAAGTACTATATCATTAATGAAATGGTAAGTTACTTAGAACAAGATGCAAAGACTAAACAATGTGTAAACGCAAGTTAAAGTAATAGTCTGATAACCTATTAGGTTAATTGGAACAAAACATCCCGTCTGCTGATCGCTGGATCTGTATGCCAGCGTGGGCTTGCGCTCGTCTGAAAAAGGGTGATCTCAAATCTGCTGACATTACCGGAGACAGCACTGGTGTTCTCCGCACTGGTGTTGTGGGTATGATTGATCGTACAAAGGTCATCCAAACTAACAACCTGTATACTGCTACGGAAGGTACTGCTACTCTCTTCTACGTACTTGCAGGTACTAAAGAGGCTATGAGCTTCGCAGCTCAGTTGACCAAGAGCGAAAGCCTTCGCATTCCCGATAGTTTCGGGGAGTACATGAGAGGACTTGCAGTATTTGGCCGGGCTGTAGTTCAACCTACAGCTCTCGTAGAAGCAGTCTGTATTCCTGGTTGATGTAATAAATAACTGACAGTAGCTACGTGCTACTGCTAAATAAAATAGGGTCTATTGGTCTATTAGTCTAATAGACCCTATTTGCATTTTTGAGGTGTCGAATTGAGAAATGAAAAGATGTTCACCGTTAAGAGTAAGTTTAATGGTGGTATTTATGTAATCGGAGAAGCAAAGCTCAAATCAGAATCAAATGATTGGGAAGTTGTAGAAAAAGAAGATAACACTAAATCAGTTGAAGTAGATATGTCTGCACTTAAGAGTGTTGAAGAAGTAAAGATGGAACCGTCAACTAAGACTTTTGTGAAATACGTGGGAAGAAAACCCAAGGTGAAATAAGCTATGACTTTTATCGAGCTTGTAAGGGCTGTAAGAGGTCGAGTAGGAATGCAAGGAACTGGTCCTTCTTCTATATTAGGTGCTGCTGGTGCTGAAGTAGATCTCGTTAATGTAGTGTCTGATGCTTGGCTCGATATTCAAAACTCCAGGGATGATTGGAGATGGATGAGAAGTCAAGCTACTTTTAATGTGGCTGTAGGAACTGAGGTATACACACCATTTACTGTCTTTGCCACTTCTAGCCACAGATTAGGTAAATGGAGAGAAGATACTTTTTATTGGACAGATACTGATAGTAAAAAGAAACCAGCTAATTATCTCGATTATGATAACTGGGCTTATCGCCACCTAAACGATACAGCAGCAGATAATAACAAGATATCTGAGTGGACTATTAGACCTTATGATGAAGCGATTGTGGTTAACAGACCTGATAGTACCTATGCAGTCCGAATAGATTACCAGAAGAAACCTCAGACACTTGTAACTGATAGTGACACTCCTGAGATGCCATCTCATTTTCATCTCGTAATTGTATACGAAGCAGTCTCTAAATATTGTGCTGCTGTGAGTACCCCTGAGATTTATGATAAGTACTCATACGATCATGCAAAACTTTACGGTGCGCTGCAAAGAGCGTACTTACCAGAGAAGAAGATAAGAGTAACAGGTATAGCTTAAAAATGAAAAACAGAAGAGTAAGATTCGCCCCTGTTAGAAGTGAACCTGTTATTATGGATGGGGGTTTAAATGAGAATGTAAGCTCCATAGAGTTGAAAGGTGGAGAGCTTATATCAGGATATAACTATCAACTCGTAGAGGGTTCACAGGGCGGATACATATCTGTGAAGGGCTACGAGAGATATGATGGGACTGCAAAGCCATCCTCTGTGGGGGCGACAGATGAGAGTCATTCGGCACAGGACACTAGGAGAGCTGCGATTACAGAAGTCCCAGGTACAGGTGCTGTTCTTAGTGTACACATATTTGAAGGAGATGTCTACGCATTTAGAAACAAAGTAGGTGGGGCTACGGCAGGCATGTATGTAGCTACAGCAACAGGTTGGGATGAGATAGATACTTCAGGAGATCCGCTAGATCCTAATGGAAACTATAAGTTTGTTAATTATAATTTCACAGGAGATCCAGACGATTTCTCAATGTTCTGGGTAGATGGTGTAAATCAGGCAAGATCTTATGATGGTTCTACAGTAACTACAATAAACAATGCTGGTATAGGTGCTAATGATAAACCTATTAATCTGATAGCACACAATGATAGACTCTGGTTAGCATATACAGGGGGTAGTCTACAATACTCAACTGCTGGTGATCCAACAGATTGGACTACATCATCTGGTGAGTTTGGAATGGGTAGAGAGATAACGAACCTGATAGCCTCAGTTGGTAACTCTTTGGTCGTCTTTTGCGACGAAGCTATTAGGGTTGTTAATGGTTACTCTGCTGATGACTTTGTAGTTGAGTCCTACTCTAACTTCTCAGGAGCATTCTCATCTACAGCTCAGAGGATATTTGGCACTATTATCTATATGGATGATAGAGGTGTATCTAGTATAGAAGCTGCGCAAGAGTATGGTGATTTCAAAGCTAATAGTCTCTCTCAGCGTGTACAGAAAACACTACAGAATAATAAGCAACTTATAACATGTGCTACTGTATCTAGAGATCTGAATCAATATAGATTGTATTTCTCTAATGGTGGTGGACTTTACTTCTCATTTCTGAATAAGAAACTGAGGGGAGTTACAGTTATAGATTTTATAAAACCTGTTTTGAAAGTTACAGAAGGTGAGGATACAAATGGAAATATTGTTATCTTCTTTGCTTCTACCGATGGGTATGTATATCAGATGGACTCAGGTACTTCCTTCGACGGAAGTGCAATAAGTACATTAATGACTACAGCTTTCTACCATTATAAGTCTCCAAGGAACTGGAAGAGATTTAAAGAAGTCTTGTTTGAGATAGCTTCCATCAGCGATCTTACAGTGGATATTCGATTTGCATTTGATTATCTCTCCGGTTATGTACCTCGGTCTGGGATATTTGGTATTGACCTCTTAGCTGCTGGAGCTAGGTGGGGTGAGGGTCTTTGGGGTACTATGAGATATAGTGGTTCTGAGAGCACCAATAGAATTAAATTTCCAATCCAAGGTCTTGGTGCAAATATGAGTATATCTATTAGAACTACTGAAACATACAAACGACAACATACTGTCCAGAATTTTATAACTGACTTTCAAATCTGTGGGCGACAATTATAAAGGGAATACATGACTTCTAAATATTATAATCCATCTGGTAAGGAAGTCTCTGATGGGGATGTTGCTTACGCGGATGATCTGAATACGATTAATAGCGCAATAGATTCAGCATTCCAATTAGCAGACACAGACATATCAGGGATGGTTGCTGATGTAGAGTATTGGGCTACCGCAGCAGAAGCCTCTGCTACTGCTAGTGCTGCTGATGCAGTTCAGACTGCTGCTGATAGAGTGCAAACAGGACTAGATAGAACAAGTGCAACTAGTAGTGCTAATAGCGCTACTAGTTCTGCCAGTTCTGCTAGTACATCTGCTGGTACTGCTACTACTAAAGCTGCACTAGCAGAACAGTGGGCGGAAGAAGCTGAAGATGTACAGGTAACTACAGGTAAGTATTCAGCCAAGCATTGGGCAGCTAAAGCTCAGGCGGATGCAGGACTACAAACAATAACAGGTACTGGTGTAGATAATACAGATCCTAATAATCCTGTTATTACTATAACTAAAAGCACTATTAGTCTCGGTAATGTAGATAATACGAGTGATGCTAATAAACCTATCAGCACTCTTACTCAATCAGCTTTAGATTTGAAAGAAAATTCATTGGGTAATCCAGCGGCTGATGGATATACCCTCTCTAGTACTATTAGCGGAACGAGATCTTGGGGTGCTGTCTCGGCTGGGCCAAAGGCAGTACAAGTATTTACTTCTAACGGCACATATACCCCAACATCTGGTGCTACTGTTGTAATTGTTGAGGTACAAGGTGGAGGCGGGTCAGGCGGCGGGTCAGGAGCAGGTGGGAATTATGCTATAGGTGGCGGAGCTGGGGGATACTCAAGAAAAAGAATATCACTCTCCGGTATTACCACAGAAGCAATTACAGTTGGAGCTGGTGGAGCATCAGTAGCTACAGCGATAAACGGTAATACAGGGGGTACATCTTCTTTTGGTGCCCACTGTTCCGCAACAGGTGGGTCTGCGGGTTTGAACTACGCAAACAGTAATAGTGGAACCACATCAGTAAGTGGTGGTACTGGTGTTGGTGGTGATATTAATATTAGTGGTGGATGTGGTTCGCCGGCGGCGACCTCTGGTGGTCCAGGGGGGTCTTCATACTTCGGTGGTGGCCGAAAACGTGGCGGGACTGATGGTGGATACGGAGCTGGTGGTCAGTCTGGCACAGAAACAGGAGGCTCAGGTAATTACACTAGTGCTTCTGGTGTTAACGGAATCGTTATTGTAACGGAGTATTAATATGAAGTGGGCAAGAATTAGTGATAATACTGTTTTAGAAATTATAGATCACAATCCATCAGGGAAATATCACAACTCCATACAATGGGTTCAGTGTGGAGATGATGTTAAGATTAATTGGACGTACACTAATAGCACATTCTCTTCCCCCTCAACTGATAGGTATATAGAATTAGAAAGAAATCTTTTAGCTATAGATAAAGAAGTAGAAGAAGCTGATAAGCAACCTTTTAGTTTCAATGGAAACTTATATTACCCTGACACTGAGTTCATCCAGGGTATGTTCTCTGTGCTCCCTTTACTTCCGTCTAATTACACGGAGAGCTGGAAGACTGCTGAGAAAGGTACTGATGGTCTAAAGAATAAAAAGGTAGTTCTAAATAAAGCAGGGATAACTGGTCTTGCATTAGCATACCTTCAGTTCAAGAAGAACAATTGGCAAGCTGGTGAGATTAAAAAAGAAGCTCTTAAGAATGTGTTCTTAGAGGGGGAATAAATGGCAGAAGGAGCTTTAGCTAGTAGCATCTCCCAGGGTGCTCAAGATGTAGCAGAAGCACAGGGAGTAGCTTACAGTGATATAGCAAAAACAGAGTCTGAAAGAGGTGTCACTGACTTTCAAGACTACGATGCAAATAAAGTAAGTAGTACTCTCAGTAATACAATAAACTATAAAGAACCTGCTTCATACATAGATAATGCAAAGCAAACAGTAGCTGGTCAACTTCAGACCCTATTAGCATCTGATAACCCTTATATAAAACAACAGGAGCAGAAAGCACAAGAGTATTCGGGTAAGAGAGGATTACTTAATTCAACTATTGCTGCTCAGGCTGGAAGAACAGCAGCAATAGAATCTGCCTTACCTATAGCACAACAGGATGCTCAGACTTTCAATCAGTTCGCTAAGGCAAAGCAAGATGCTGATTATAATACTCAGACAATCCAAACAGAAGCTATAGTCTCTGGTGGTCTTGCAGAACAGAATGCAGCTATTAAACAGACTCAACAGAATATTCAGAATGCTTTTACCTCGAAGATACAAGGAGCATCTGAACAATCAAAGACATTCCTGCAAGATCTTCAACAGCAACATGCAACGTTTGAGTCTGATCTTGATAGACAACATCAGCAGATCTTACAACAGCAGCAAGTAACAGCAGAGAAAGCTGCAAGCATCAGAACGCAAGCATCTAGTATCATGCAGAACTATCAGATCTCTGTTGAGAACTTAATGACTGATCCTGATTTTCTTAACTTAGGTTCAGCAGCACTACAGAATACTATCTCTCAATTACAAACACTTGCATCTAATAGTATCAACTTTATTGGTGCATCCTCTGGCGTAGATCTATCGGACTTTGTAGATACTTATCTTGAACCTATTTCGATATCCACATGATAAAACCTTGTACTATATTAGATCTCCCAAAACTCTTTGAGATAGCTGCAACTCAATATGGAGAACATGATTGGCTACACTCAAAGATACATAATGATCTTGTAGATAAGAGTCCTCTTTGCCACAGGTGGTTCTTGAATAATGAACATGCAATACTCTTTGAACCTATAAGTAGAAGAAAGTGTCAGATGCATACCTTCGGATCAACTAGGGATAAAAGTATGAAAGAGTTCTTTCTTAGTGCTGGTCTTTGGGTTAAGCGAAATACAACTATAGAAGTCTTCCTAGCTTTTATTGAAAAGGATCGTATGGACTTAAGGTTCTTTTTGAAATCTATAGGTGCTAAGAAACTTTGTATATTACCTGCTACAGATCAAATTCTGTATGCAGTGACAGAAGGAGATATAAAATGGCAGTTGCAGTAGGTGGTGCTATTATAGGTGCAATTGCATCAGCAGTTGGCACAACTGTTGTGATATCAGGTATGACTGCAATCTTAGCTGGTGTGATTGGTGGTGCTGTTATTGGTGCAGCAATCGGTGGATTAACAGCAGCAGTCACAGGGGGTTCTATTGGTAAGGGTATCCTCTTTGGCGCTATAGGTGGTGCTGTGACAGGAGGTATAGGTGCTTGGGCTTCAGGCGCTGGTAGTGGAAGTGTAGTTGCTTCTGTAGGGGCATCTGAGAATGCAGCAGCAGGTGTCGTATCTTCAGGCTCTGGTGGTGGAGTTGCTAACGTTGCAGGGGGTGCAGCAGCATCTAGTGGTGGTGGTGCTCTCTCAAGTATAGGGACTGCTATTGGAAAGGGATTAGAGGGGTCTGGCGGGACAATAGGATCTGCCCTAGTTAATTTAGGTGGAAAGGCTATGGAAGGTTCTGCTCTTGAAGATATGAAGAATAAAGAGCTTGAAGCTGCTGAGAGACAACAACAAGCTAATAGAGAACTTCAAGAACGTCTATCTAATCTGAACAATGGAACTCAGGCTTCTATTGCAGCAATGCAAGCAGAGACATCTAAATCTAATGCAGCTCTCCAATATAAACTTGGCAGAGAACAATTAGATGAGCAGACCAGACAGTATAATGTAAATAACCAACTGACAGATCAGATGAGACAAAGACAAACATCTGCTGTTCAGCAAGCCATAGCAGCTAGGAAAGGTACTCTGAAAGGTACACCTCCACCCTCTATTGATCAGCAAGTGGTTGCTCAAGAGAGTGAGTTGTACCCAACTATTGACCAGCAACTTCAGAAGCAACAACAAGAACAGGTGGCTTAATGGCTGAGAGCGCACTGAGGAATGCAGGGCTAAGAGCACAGAGAGAATCTATTGATACTGGTCAAGGAGTGCAGAGAACTGCTGGTAATACACAGAGAGAGCAGCATATAGGCAGAGGTACTTTTATTAACTGGTACGATGACCTTGGTCTTTCAACTACAAGACCTGCTGCTGATCAGATAAGAAAGGAAGAGTCTGAATACAAGGCTAAGGTATCCGAGCAAGAATCTAAACTTGCTGATGTAAGAGGAAAACTATCTGGTGCTTATAGTGAACTAGCTGGTCAAGAGGCTCAGATTGCTGGTACAAAACTTCCACAACTAAATGCTGCTGTTGATAAAGCATGGGGTGGTTTTAAGAGCACTCTTACACCTATCAGAGTTATAGGTCCGAATGATACTATTGAGGCTACGTACTATCTCCCAAGAGATGCAGCTAATGAACTCGTAGGTAAGAGGGGATTATTTGCAACTTGGGTTGATGATAATAAGTACTTGAATGTAATGGCCAAGGACTATAGAAACCAAGAACTTCATGACCCACTAAGAAGTGGTGCTGCTACATTAGAATCAGAGTACAGAAGTAAAGCTCAAGAGTCTATAGCGAAAGAATTAGGTATTGCAAGCTCTCAATTAGGAGCTGCTGCTAATCAAATAGGGGAAGCTAAGGGTACACTAGCTGGTTATGATGCACAGATATCAGAAGCAGAAAGTGCCATTGCTGGTGTTAAGCAGCAACATCAAAAGAAGTGGGACGATATTCATAACAAGTACAATGAAAGAAGAGATAAGATGAAAGAAATCTTAGGTTCTCTTTCTATAGGAGATAAGTAATGGAGCCTCAAGTGGAGCAAGAAAAGTTAGATCCACAAACAGAAAAAGAAATAAAGACATATGTTATGGGGTTATCTAAGATTCTTCATGGTCCTAAGACACAACCTCAAGTTATGAATATGTTGAAGTCTGGTGATAACCCTGAGAAGTTAGTACCACAAGTTGCTTTAATGATTAATGATCAGATGGAACAAGCAATTCAAACCAAGGGGAAGAAGCCTAGCTTAGAGGTTCTTATAGCTGCTTCTCAGTTTTTAGTTGGTGATCTGATCGAAATGGGGAATGCTGCTGGTATCTTTCAGATAGAAACTGCTGAACAAGTTGAGCCTATCTTGAAAGGTACAATCCAATCCTATATTGAGAGAGGATTATCAGATGGTTCTATAGATCCTGTAGAATTACAGCAGAAAGTAGAGCCTATGATGTCCGATGAGCACAGAGCATTAGGTCTTGAAGCTGCACAGAAGTCAGGGCTTCCCTCAGCACCCGGTCAACTTACAGCTATGGAAGCATACGCTCGTAAGAGGGAGCAAAAGGGTATGCAGAGAGGAGCACGATAATGGGAATGCTAGGTGCGTTAGCAGGTGCTGGCAGAGGTCTTTCAGATTATAGTGCAATGTTAAATGAGAAAGCTAAGATGGATTGGCACTCTCAAGAAGCAGCAATTAGATATGAAAGGGAAAAATCATTAGAGTCTCTCAGGATGCAGAATCAAAGATCTAATGTAGAGTATGCTGATAAATTAGCAACCACTAGACAGGGACAGCAGAATGAGTTTCAAGTAGAAAGATATGGTATAGAGAAGGAAGATAGGCAGAGTCAAATAAAATATGCTGATGATCTTGCTCGACAGAGAGCAAAGGATGAGTATTCTGATGAGGCTATTGCTGGAAAAAGTAAACTGTTAGCGGCAGAAGCGAGTATTAAGCAAGGTGCTGCTGTAAATCAAGCAGTTGCTATAGCTAATGTAACTTTTGATCTTGACAAGAAAAAGAGAGCAGAGAAGTTAGAAGAGATAAAATCTTCAGAGATGTATAAGAAATCCTCTGATGAAAATAAGATGCTCATTGAAGCTAGTGTGATGCAACCGGAAGTAGCTAAGGTGTACATAGAGTCTATGAAAGCTACTCAGAGAGAGATACCATTCGAGCAAGCTAGGCTTGCAATTAAAGATGGTGTAGATCGGTATGAAACTTTAGATGAAGATCAAAGAAAATCCTTCAAGAAACAACTAAAGGTTGAGTTTGGTAAGACATTCTCAGATGAAGATGCTGCAACTCTTATGGGTAGAATGAATCTTGAGAGCGTAATGGAAGCTACTGGAAAGGGGAAACCTACTACTAGCACCAAACAGAACACTGGTGTATCACCAGAAAAGTTTGGGGAGTATTCTAAACAAATCCAAGGTGCTCTTAATTCTGGTCAGCTTTCTCTTGGAGAGGCTAAGGAGAGAACTAAAGGCACTCAGTTTGAATCTGTAGTTTCTGATTGGGAAATGAATAGTAGAAATAAACCATCATCTGGTGGAAGTGCAATAGGGTCTGTCCTGTCTGACGTTAAGGGTTTTGCAACTCGTAATGTAGAAGGTGGAGATAACAGGCTGTTAGAACAACTCAAGAAAAGATACCCTAATATGACTGATGAGTTCTACAAGCTGAAACTACAACAAATGAGATAAAACAAATGGCATTTGATTGGAGCTTCTTAGAGGGGAGTGCAGTAGCAGAGGAAGAGATAGAAGGTGGACTGAAAGCATCAGCACTCAACACTATAGGTTCAACTATAGGTGGTGTTGGTAGATTAGCTTCAGATTACATTCCTGGTGTTGGTGATGATAACTTCATCTCAGAGTATGGAAGGGAACTCCAAGAGGATAACCCTGTAGCTACTAGATCCCTATCAGATATTACTGATAGACCACTAACAGCAATCAGCGAGGTTGCAGGACAAGCAGGGACTTCTATTGGTGGTATGCTTGCTACTAGAGCTATAGGTACTGGTATTACAGCCCTGTCCCCTCTTGCTGGTCCTGCTGCCCCTGTAGTAGCTGGTATCGGCCAACTAGTTGCTAACCTTGGACCAGTAGCTATCAGTGCCTTACCGTCATATAGCTCAATCAGGGATAAACAAATTTTTGATGATCCACAAGCGAACGAGAGTGCTAAGAGCAAACTCGTAGCTCTTGTAGGTGCTGGTACTGTAGGTGCAATTGAGACTAAGTTTGGTCCACAGAATTGGGCTTTAGGTTTAGTTACAAAAGAAGGTAGAGATGAGTTAGCTAAGAAGTTCACAGCAACTACCTTCGGTGGGAGACTCTTAGAGGCAGGTGCTAAAGGTGCTGCTGTAGAATCCTTAGAGGAGATCCTTCAGAGTCCCATAGAACAAATAGCATCTAATGAAGACCCAACTGCTCCAGCAAGTATATCTGATACTGCATTTGGTGCAGCTATGGGTGCTATTGGTGGTGGTTTATTTGGTGCTGGTTTTGGTGCTATTGGTTCTACCAAGCAACAGGCAGAGAGTAGCGATAGCACACCACAATGGCAAGAAGCTCTTGATAAGATCAGAGAGAAAGAAGTTATCACCAAAGAACCTGAGAAGGTTCTGTCAGCATCTGGAATTGATACCACTCAGGATGCTAAACCTGTAGTCCCTGAGATGTTTCAAAGTCTCTTTGAGACACAGGTTGAGAGTGCTCCTTATAACCAACAGAGAGAAGTACCTAGTACTGTGGATAAGGGAGAAGCTGAGTGGGTGAGACAACAGAGACTTGAGAATCTCTCAGAAGATATTGATAACTTCAGAAACCCACCTCCACCTGTAGAGACAAGAGATATACCAGAAGTACCTGAGAATACACAACCTCAGTACCTCTCAGATAAAGAGCTTGTAAGGGTTCAGAATGCACAGAGAGAAATAGATAAGTACTTCCCACAGAACACAGTATCTAGCTTCATCTTTGAGAACGAATCAGTAGATGTATCTTCTCTCAAAGTAAAAGATGCAATCAAAGCATCTCTTATGAAAAAGGAAGATAAGGTAGCAGAACTCCAAGAGAAACAAAAGAGTTCTACTAACCTCAAAGAGAAGAACAATATTACCAAAGAGATCAAGAGTACACAGCAGGAGATCACTACCCTTAAGAGTGAATCTAAGGTTGTAGCTAAGAAGATAGAGAAGCAAGAACCTATAACCACATCTACTGTACCTGAAGTACAGAAAGCACTAATAGAAACCAAGCAGACTAAGCCAGGAAAGAAAGTCCCTAAAGGTTGGACTACTGAAGTATCTACAGTAGATGGTAAAGAGATCAAGGTCTACAAGAAAGATAATATAGTAGCTATCAAGAAAGGTGACAGATCTTGGATAGGTGCTACTCAAGAGGATGGTGATAGGATTAATCAGGGTACTTTCAAATCAATGAAAGATCTTGATAGTGCTATCAGCCAAGGAAAAAATGCTGATGAGTTCTATCAGAAACCTGAAGAAAATAAACTTGAAGTTACTAAAGAACAACTGAAACTTGTAGCTTCAGTAAATCCTCAGAGTGTTCTTCAAAAAGCATCTAGCAAAGCAGGAGTATCCTTACAAGATAACAACAAGGATCTTGAAGATATAGTTAATGATTCTATTGTTGAATCAGCAGGGAAGTATGATCCTAAAAGTAAAGCATCATTTGAAACCTATGCAACTGCTAGGGCTATAGGTGCTATTAGGGACTATAAGAAAACTGTAGGTCAGACTACTTCTCTGGATACTATGCAAGAGAGTGGACAGAAGATAAAGAAAGTATCTGTACCTGATAAAGTAAGTACACCTGTTGTGGATAAGAAAGAAGCATCTCCTGTGAAGTATATTAAGATGTCTGACTCTGAGAGAAAGACTCTGATGGATAGGATCAAAGAGAAGCAAGAGAAAGATAAACAGAAGAGTGATATAAAGAAACTTATTGGGAGTAGGAAGAATGAAAAAGAAAGCACCAAAGAAAGAAATGATGAAAATGGAAAAAGAAATGAAAGGCAAGAAGAAAGAGAAGGGCAAAAAGAAAGGCTGCTGAAAGAACCAACTCGTCTGATAGAACGCAGGGTGAACACTCTAAGGAAAGCTAAAGAAGCTATAGAGAAACTCCCTGACACAGCAACTAAAGAAGAAATAGTAGCAGCATCTAAGTATCCTTTCGTAAAGAACCAAGCAGCATCTAAGAAGAGTGCTCTTAGTCATCTTACTTCACAACTACAAGATAATAATGGTAAGAGAGAAGAGGTGCTGAAAGGTGAGGGTGTAACACCTGCTAGTACAACAGAGTCTGAGAGTACTGATGTTAAAAGAGACTACTCAGTCAACTCTAAGAAACTCCTTCAGTCCTTACAACTCAATAAGGTACAACAAGGTATTCTAAAGATCATTCTCTCGGCATCAGGGACTAAGTTAGATAATGTAGAAGTAAGAGATGTAACTCTCTATAAGAACAAGAGAGAAGAAACAGTACCTTCCTTACCGAATGCTTTCTATGCTGATGGTCATATCTACATAGATCCAAGAGTAAAAGAATACGAGTCTGTAGTTCTTCATGAAGTTATTCATGCACTCACTAGAGAAGCCATGAAGAGCAACAAGGTTATAAAAGATCAAGTAACACAGTTACTACAGAAAGTAAGAACAGGGGTACTCACATTAGAAGAACAAGAGTTACTTGAGTGGGAGTATGAGTGGAACCCTAGACTTGTAATTCAAAATAAACAAGCATTCAGAAAGCAATTCAATAGGTTATCTGATCAAGTCTACTATGCCTTGTTGAATGAAGATGAGTTCTTAGCACAGGCTTTTAGCTCTGAGAGTTTCCAAGCAGAACTCAAGAAGATCCCACTACAGAAACCTACAGGTACTCTGAGAACTATATGGGATAAGTTCATATCAATAGTCAGAGAAGCTCTTGGTTTAACTAAAGATTCCTACAATGCCCTTGATGAAACTCTTACATTAGCTACTAAGTTGTTCAAAGAAGATGTGGGTAATGTAGGTGCTGATAGTATCTCTCCCTCACTAGTAGATAACAAAAAGAAATCTACTAAGTCTTGGGAGGATAGAGTGAAGTCTATGAGAACTAATCCTTCCACAAAGGATAGCATAGGTAATCAACTCAGAGCTTTCACAAGAGATATTCTTAAGGCATCCTCTGAGATCTATAGGCAATTAGATTCTAAGATAGGGTCTAATATTCTCCGTATAATGAGGAAGTATGAGCAGTCAATAGCAGAAGCTAACGTAAAGGCTAGAGATGAAATAAAGTCTTTCATGGATGGTTACACTAAGATGTCCTCAGATGATAAGAATCTTTTAGATCTTACTCTGATGAACAACAAGCCAGATTATGTAACTAAACGTAGTGAGCTACTGAAGAAATATAATCTCACAGACTCTTATAGTAGAGTAGAAGCACTTCTCAAGAAGATCTATAATAACCGTGAGGAACTAGGTCTGAATGAATATGGCTCCATTCCTGAGTACTTCCCTAGAAGGGTAAAGGATATGGATGGTCTTATCAAAGCTATGGCTCAAGACCCTAACTATAGTTTCATCCAACAGTCTATAGATCAGATAAAGAACAAAGAAGAAAAAGAGCACGCTATAAGGCAGATGGTAAACACTGGTAGAATACCAGCTATAGCTCTTATAAAAGGTACAGCAGGGAAGAAGAGAACTATAGAGACAGTATCTTCTGAGTGGAAGCATTTCTATGAGACAGCACCAGAAGCTCTACTGAACCACATCTATGAGTCACATGAGATTATAGCAGCTCATAGGATGTTTGCTGACAGTACTGCTAGGCACAAGTTAGTAACTCGGAGAAACAATCTGTACAACAAGATAGAATCCGAGAAGCTAACAGAAGATGAGATGAAAGATACTGTTGCTTTTTTAGAACAAATAGAAGCACAACTGAAAGATCCTAATAAGAGATTTGATAAGATAGATTCTCTTCTCTCGGAGAAAGCATCTGACTTATCCCCAGAGGATTCTAGACTCGTTATTAACACTATCAGAGCTAGGTTAAATCAGAAAGGGATGAGTGGTGTAGCAGCTACTGCTAGAAACATTTCCCTTATGGCAGCTCTTGGTAGTCCCACTAGCGCTATTACTCAGATAGGTGATCAAGCATTTAATATTTATAAGTTTGGCCCTAAGAACACTATAAGGGCTATGTTTGGACCTAGGATTATTTCAGCTAAGGACTTAGATCTTGAACACTCTATGAAAGAGTTCCAAACTGAGGGAGCAGCTAAGTGGTTAGATAAAGTATTAACTGTTGTAGGTCTTAAGTATATGGATCTATTTGGTAAGAATACTTTTATGAATGCAGCTCTTATCTCAGCTAAAGAATTAAATCTTTCAGAGTTCAAAGAGAAGTATGAATATATTCTAGGTGATGATACAGATAAAACTTTTAATGATATTAAAGCAGATAGAAATACTGAATTAACTAGGTTCTTTGTTTTCAATGAATTATCAGATTGGCAACCTATCAGCCTTACAGAAATGCCAGTTAGATATCAGGGAGCAGGTAATGGGAGAATATTCTATGCTCTTAAGAGTTATAATATAAAAGCTCTCAATAATATCTATAGGGAGTTAGTCTATAACTGGAGAACTGCTAAGAATCTTAAAGAGAAACAGAGTGCTGCTTATAATACTGGTAAGCTAATAGTACTTATGGTTCTAGCAGGTGCTACTGCTGATGAGTTAAAAGAATTTCTGCTAGGTAAGAGTTCTGATAGTTTCACTGATAACGTCCATGAGAACCTATTGAAGATAGGTTTTATGAGTAGATATACTTTAGATCAAGGGTTCTCTAAGGGGTTCTTTGAGACTATGCTGAAAGATATTCTCATACCTCCTACAGGAATAGTAGATGATCCTTTTAGAGATATTATATCTACCTTTAAAGGAGATCCTGATTGGAGAACAGTACAGAACTTACCTTTTGGTAAACTAATATACTCTTGGTGGTCTGATAGAACAGATGAGAATGAGTTCAAGAAGATCAAAAAGAATATAGTAGATGGAGTTAAAGAGGGTGATAGTGTCTCTAAGTACCGAAAGGAAATCAATAAGTACAATCAGTGGGTAAGAGAGTACAATAAGGATAATAGAAAAGATAAGAAAGATACTATTACATTCAGTTCTCTTATGGTAGCTAAAAGAAAATATCAGAAAGAACAGAAAGGCTAATAGATCTATTAGATAGTTAAATAAAGAAATTAACGTTAGTTAATTCTAATAGACCTACTGGTATTTATCGGAGATCTACTAGGTGCTGATAGGAGTTCTTACAGCATCTAGTAGGTCTAGTAGATCTAATAGTATAAAGATATAATAATATTATTAACTTAACCTATTAGATCTATTGGACTATAAGTACTATAGGTACTAATAGTACTATTAGTATGTTAATTTTTTTTTTTTTTTTTTTTTTGTAACTTCCTCCAACTTTAGGTGGGCTATGGGGAAAGATCAGATTGAGAAGCTGAAGAAGACTATGCAGGAGAAGTACCCTTGGATAACTTCTGATTGGGAGTGTACTAAGTTCCCAGAGGGTAACTGGCATAAGTGCTGCGTGAAGCATGATTGGGATTACGCAGAGGGTAGGAACAAGTGGGCAGCAGATTCAGCCTTGGCACTGTGTGTCCTGAAGCAATGGCATCCACTCGTAGCACTGGCAATGTGGGTAGGTGTAACTGTCGGAGGATGGAAGCCTTACTACGAGCACAAGGAGGCTAGGGAGAGAAAAGCACTAGGATGACCTGTAAGCAACTATTAGGTGCAAGGTATCCTACCCTACTGACCTATACCTAATCGTTTAATACAGAGCCTCCTAGATACCTTAAATTGGAAATCTAAGATGACAGTAGACTGTGAGGCACATAAGTATGTTATGGAGATGATCAAAGACTTAAAGGATCTAGTATCGGAGGTGTCAAGAGGACAGCAAGATAACAGAGAGATTATTGCTAGACTCTCCGAGAACATACTAGAGCTACAAAGGTTCAATGAATCAGTAACAAGAACACTAGAAGAACTAAAGAATTATAATAAGCAGCAGGATAAGGAGATACAGAAGAGTCATGATTTCACAGTGAAAGCTGGTGCTATAGTTGGACTACTAGCTTTTATATCACCATTTGCTGTGTGGGTATTAGGTAAGGTATTTGTATGACAAAGAAGATTATAAAGAATAATTTCTTACCATCAACAGATAAGAAGATTCTTAATGATAACTTCACAGATATCTACACGAACAAGGTTGACTATAGTGGTACTGGAAATAACTCTGTGTGGGATGATTTAAGATTTCCAGTTACATCTACAAGACTAGGTGCTCTTAATAAACCTGACTTTGACTATACAGATAATGGTCTATTATTTCCACAGAACGATGCTACTGAAATAATTTATATAGTAGCTCAATTACCACATAGCTATAAGTTAGGTACAAATATAGTTCCTCACCTACATTATATTCAAACAGGTGCTGATCTACCTACCTTTAAACTAAAGTATAGGTGGTATGAACTTGGAGAAACAATACCAGTTTTTACAACTATAATTAGTACAACAAATACTTTTAGTTATACCTCTGGAACTATAAATAATAAGCTTTTATTTCCACCTATAGTTGGGTCCGGAATAACAACTATATCTTCTATCCTTGATATACAAATATACAGAGAGGACAACTTAGTTGCTGGAGATATATTAGTTAAAGAGTTTGATATTCATTATTTATCTGACACATTAGGTTCTTATTCTAATACAACAAAATAAGATCTAATAGGTAATGGACTTATTAGATTGGGGGTTATATGATTAGCCATTATTATATGACCGAATGAAAGCAGTAATATAAATCTTATCGAAGGAGTAATTAAATGGCAAAGAAAGTATTGAAATCTGTAAGTATTAATTCGAGTGACCGTAAGAACATCAACGATAACTTCACTGAGCTTTATGCTACTGCTGGTATTACCACCACAGCTAGTGCTGCTGAGTTGAATCTTATTGATGGTTCTGTAGCAGGGACTGTAGTTGCAAGTAAAGCTGTAGTAGTAGATGCTAACAAAGATATTGGTAGCTTCCGGAATGTAATTGCTGATAAGCTCACACTAAAGACCACCACGGCAGGTAGTTTGTTAGGTGCTGGTACTAGTGGTGCTAATAGTTCTCTCGGTGCTACTGCCCTGAATGCTATGGAGTTCTATTTGGACGGTACACACACCACTGGTGATATGCGTGGTCAGTACCTTCGACTGTACTTCTCTGGTGCTGGTGGTTCAGGAGAGGCATTTAGGACTATGGCTACTATTAATGGGGTATCAGTCGCTACTGGTGGTACTGTTAATGGTGCTCATATTTCTCTTGGGACTGCTGGAGCTAGTGCTGCCGTAAGTGGAGCTGCTAATGCACTCAGAGCAACTTTCGGTATTGCTGCTGCATCTACTAATATTGGTGGTACTTGTTCTGTTATCCAAGTGGACACTGATATAGCAACAGAAGCTACTGTACCAACTAACTTTGCATTCTTGAGATTCACTAATACAGGGGCTAAGAAGTCTAATAACCTTATGCGAGTACCTAACGTAGCTGCTGAAACTGGTGGTTTGCTCTGTGTTCATACTACACAGGGACTTACCCACTCTTTAAAGATTGTCAGTGAAGATGGAACCCCCTATTACATTATGCTCACAGATGCTAACACCAATAGGACTGAAAGTTAATGAATCTTTATAAAGAAAGAGAGAACCTGATAGCACAGAGAGATAATGCTTTTGCTGTGTACCATCAAACTATTGGTGCTATCTCTCTTTTAGATGTGCTTATAAAAGAGCAAGAAGAGAAGGGAATAACTCTTGAAGAACTGAAAGAAATGACAGGAGCTAAAGAGATAGGGAATCCCGAAAGGATTTAAATTGAAACTAACAACACCTGATATACCCCATCAGGTGTTGTCTCTATAGAGAGGAATAATATGGCAGGAACTGCTGTAGGAAGTTTGTTGACAGGTACTGTGGACAGATCATTATCATATACTAAGGCTTGGGTAGTTCAATTTACTGCTGATGCTGCTGATGGTTCTTTCCCTGTGTACACACTACCAACTGATTTTGCAGGGATGGTGTCTGATATTAGTTTTGTATTTGACGGAACTACACCACCTAATAGTTTAACTTATGTGATCAAGGATGGATATGCTATCCCATATCTACCAGGGTCTGGCACAACTACTATTACTGCCAGTTCTGGTAGGGGTCTGTTGAGCCAGAACACACCTATTATAAACGGTGGTACTATAACACTAACTGGTAATGCAACTAATTCAGCTAAAGTTAAAGTAATCTTTTACCTTATTGATTAACTATGAGTAATAGAAAGTCTTATAGGAAGTTGTTCAGGAGGGTGCTCACAGGTGGCACTGGGCTACCCAGCGAGGGGCTGATAGGGAAATGGTTAGTAAGTAATAATTTGGTTGATACTATCGGCTTATCAATCAGTGACGCGCCAAATATCAGGGCAGAATTTTGGTCAATTTTCTTTGCTCTCGACGGAGAAGGACAACCTGTTTCGTTGCTCGACGCCGCAACGATCATCGCGAATATGCAGGCCAGTATATATCTCAATAACGGATGGGAACTTGGAGGCAACGCTTCTAAGGGCTATTTCCTCTACATAATAGGCACCGCCGAAGCGGTCCTGCGCAGAGCATACTCGTGGGCTGGAGAGGTTTACTCCCCGCCAGTAATTCCTGCCTGGACAAAGCGCAAGCCAATCACACTCACCAACTCAGGGTCAGTAATCACTGATTATCAACAGCTTGTCACCATCGCTTATGACAGCGACATGCAGGCGGATTTTTCCGACATTCGCTTTCGCGCTTCTGACGGGACAACCGATCTGTCGTTCTGGCTTGAGTCGAAAACAGATGGTGTTTCTGCCACTTTTTATATCAAAGTGCCGACTGTATTAGGCAGTGGAGACACTACGATTTATTGCTATTATGGCAACGCTGCTGCAACTGATTCATCGTCGATTTCCGATACGTTTTTGTTCGCAGAGGATTTTGAACAGCCTATAGGCGGATCGTTCGCAAATAACAATCCGCTTACAACACCAACATACGATGGGGGTGGAAACGCAGTCCATCCGTCTGTTTTATATTTCCCCAATGGGTGGAATGGCCACAAATATTGGATGGTATTTACCCCTCACGGAGACAATTTTACAGGTTACCTGATTGAAAATCCGTCAATGCTTGTTTCTGACGATGGTGAGTTCTGGAGTGTTCCTTCTGGATTAACAAATCCGATTGTTCCGCTTCCAAGTGAAGGTGTGGGCGGAAGTCATAATTTTGATCCTTATCAACTATATCACGAATCAACGGATGAGATTTGGATCTATTACATGGATAGGGTCGGCTCCACGCAAACTGTATGGCTGATAAAGTCAAGCGACGGAATATCTTGGAGCGTTCCTTTATCACTGATGCAGTTTGATACCGGAACAATTTCATATGTTTCACCGTCTGTGGTAAAGATAGGATCAACATATTATCTTTGGCTGCAAAATGCAACCGTGTCTACCTCCCTCAAGCGGTGGACATCAACTGACGGCGTGACGTGGACGGACGAAACTGCAACATCTGGGATTGCAAGGGCATGGCATTTAAATATTACGTATATATCGGAAAAATCGAAATACATTGCCCTTGTAGCGGAATATACAACCGGGAAGGATTTGATTATCTATACAAGTGATAACGGTTTGACATTCACTCCCTGCTCGAATACAGCGATAATGAACAGGCTAGATGCATGGGACAGGCTCATATACCAATCATCTATGGTCTATTACCCCACCACAGATACAGTTAAAATCTGGTACTCAGCACTAAATGAAGCCTTTGAATACCATATATCCGTCACCGATGAAGTGCCATATGCATATGCGATGACAACAGCCGGGACATGGGGGAGGATTCAGGGAGTGGGGATATATGGGAGGTCGAGAACCTCTAGGCGTGGCGGCTATAGCTTTAATCTTGAGCAGTATTTAGGGGCAACTATGTTGGTTAGGCATGTCAATGAATGCCTGGTTGGGGCTGACATAATACTGAGTGCTGATTTTTATGATGATCTTGATTCCCCTAACGTCGTAGCATTCAGAGCCTATTCCGGGGGCGGTAATAAAGTTGGTATTGGTGTTTACACCAGTGGGTCAACGACAAAGTTCGCTTATCACAACAAAACTTTTGAATGGACAGTGACAACCATAGATAGGTCGTTGGGGTGGCATAAGTTTTCTATAGTTATAAAATCAGACAGCTCTGTAATTTTCCTCATTGATGATACTCAAGTTGGTACTTTGTCGTCGCAATTTAATAACCCTATTAATGTTGAGGTCGTAGGGTCCAATTACGTGGGAGGGGCTTTCATTGACGATATTAGGGTACAAAAATATGTCTCGACTGTTCCAACTATCGCATTTGGCGCAGAAGAGGCTGTGTGATTGATTAGAAACTAATATCAATAACAGCACCAATAAGAAAAGCCTAATAGAGTTCATATAGAACCCTATTAGGCTTTTTGTGTTTTAATTAGTTGTACTATGATCGTCAGTGTTATGACCACTACTTGTGTCTACAGTCCCACCAGCAGGGCCAGGAGTGTTAATCGCAGTGCCATCTCCTAAACTGGTAGCGTGATCCTCTCTGTACTCATAAGATACCTCAGATCCCTCTTTAGCATCTATCCTGGTAGTTCCTTTGTCTTTGTTAATAGCGGATCTAGATACTATAGTCATACCAGCAATAGGAATGCCATCTCCAACCTTCTCAACTGCTTTATCTTGTACATCAAGCCCTGTCTTGTGGTTCTTACCTTGGTACTCAGGTGCTTGTATACCTGCTATTGCTTGAGATACAAGCACATTATTCATCGCCTTAGCTGCACCACAAGAAGCTGTATCATCAGTACAATTAAATGTTAATTTAGATATAGCTTGCACCTTAGAGTCTACTTGACTAGCTGCACTTGTTGTATGTGACTTAAACATACTAGCATCCTCTTTTACAATATCCACATCATAAGGAGTTGCACAAGAAGAAAGACCTATCACACAAGTTAATAATATAAATAATTTCTTAAATTCCATTCAGCACCTATTAGCCCTGATAGACCCTATCAGGGCTTTTTAGCATACGAGGTATGCGAACTATTTCCAGAAGCTCTTACTTCTATTCAGAACTTCTGCACATGTTTTAGTTAACTCTATCAGATCCTCTATCTGAAACTTGAACTTCACAGCACCCATCCACACATCAAACTGCTTGGGTACTCTAGGGTCTGGAGTTATACTAAATTGTTTTACTGGTGTCTTGACGACTCTGATTTTCTGTCTGGTTCTTTTCTTAGAGTTCGCAAGGTGTTTACTATTATCTACTCTACGTGTTGGCATCATTAGTCCTCCTATAAAAGTTAGATGGTTAAACGATACTATACACGCTGATTAGTAAAAGTAAAGTATTTAGTTGATACTTTTCATCCAACTGAGAAGTAACTCTAAGTCAAGTACATCTGCATCTCCTTTTAACCTATTAGCTCTCCCAGATATTATACATATATTGCCCTTTTCATAACCCTTAGAATTATCTATTCTATCTAGAGTTGCACATGTTTGATAATTACCAACCTCAAACTTAGTTCCAAACACAGGACAACTATCTGGAATAACTACATCTTCGATACCTATAGAAAATATTCTCCCATATTTCTTCGCCCTGTTCTTTGCAGAGTTATATAATCTAGATTCTATAGACTGTTTTGTATAGTCCCCCTTTGATCTCAACTTCTTGCACAGTTTACACTCAGTGTTTACACCACCATAGTAAGAATGCTTTAGCGCATGAAACTCGGAGAATGGGAGAATCTTGTCACACTTAGTGCATCTTCTGTGACCATCAGGCCAGTTTTCTCTTTCTGCTTTTCCGCCCCTGTTGTACCCCATAGCTACACAAGGTCACATTGCCCGCCTTGACAGGCATACTCTGTTTGTCCTTGTGTGCCATCTTCCTCCTCGAAGTCTACTAACTTATCCCAAGCAATATCAGGGAACTCAGCTAGGTACTTCTGGTAATCTTCTTGATTGATCTCTAGATACGGTTGTATCTCCCTATCATATACATAATCATCAAGAGGGAAGAAAGATAGTCCACCAACAGAGTCCCAATTTTTCCACACCCAACTCTGAACATCCAAGAAGCTGTCGTCTGTGTAGTAGATAGTTTGACTTGGGTTACCATCACACCAGTATTCTCTATATGTCTTCCAGAGTTCTAGTTGCTTTAGTGGCCCGATATCTCTAGCACAAATAGCACCTTCAGGTGACTTGATTGGGAAACTGAAGATAGCTTTCTCTCCTCGAATAGCATGAGGAACTCCTTGAGATATAAGCATATCTGTCAGAGGATCTTTCCTATCCTGAGTTACTCTCCGTAAGTAATAGGGAGAGAAATGAGGATGTATCCCTGATGATGTGTTACATAACTGACTGACAGTACCAGATGGTTTTACTAAAGTCAACTGTTTGGAGGGATTTATCTGAAGATACTCTGCCCACTCTTTGTTGGTTTCTATAGCAACTTGTTTGAGTTCTGTCAGGGCTTCTTCTAGTGAGGTGCATGAATAAAAGTCCGAATGTTCCCAAACAGATGGGTATTCGTGCTCATGTTTATTACAGTACTCATCTAGAGAACCATTCATCACAGGATGATCCATGATACCTGTAAGAGATACACCTAATAGTCTCTCTTCCTCTGCATTATCCTTCCAGATCTTACGTAAGTACCTGAAATCTGTAAGAGTAGATTGAAGAGTACCAATGATAGTAGCTAGTTTAACCTTTCTCTTTAGATCCTCAAGAGTATCTGTTGGTCTAGCTATAACCTCAGTTAAGTTACAAAAACCCCCTGAGTCTCTGAGTACTGCTTCTCCACATGGGTTTAAAAGGTAATCACCATCGTGTTCTCTGCCACAACTCTCAGCTTTTTTCCTAAGTGCAACTTTATTAATGATACCTCTTTCACCTGCCTTACTCTGGTAGAGTCCTTTGAACTCCTCAAGGAAGTTACTGAAGTCAGGTTTCTCAGTATAAGCTACTGAGTTATTTGCAAGTGCTCTTTCAGGATTCTTCAGATACCACTCACCAGACTTAGCTGTAGACATACGGAGATCTGTAAGATTACTCATTGAGATCATTGCACTTCTTCTTACAGACCCTACTATAACCACATCGGCAATCTTACAGCATAGGTCATGGCATTCAAGAGAGTTCAGCTTTCTTCCTGCTGCTCTTTTAAAAAGCCTAACAGTATATTCCAATAGAGAATTAAGAGGGGAAGGACCAGAAGCCCTACCACCAAAGGTACGCAGACGAGCACCAGCAGGGCGTACAGCAGAGAGATCCCAATTAGGTATATCCCCATTATACAATAGAGCAATAAGTTCCTTAAGTGCCTTAGACCATCCAATCTTTGAGTCTTGTACTTTAATTGTTGTGTCAGTTTCATAGAAGTTCTCAGAGACTGTAGGAAGTTTACTGATGTACTGTCTCTCCACTGAATAGCCAACACCACAACCATTCATAAGAAGATAGAAGATCTCATCAAAGCATCTAGGGTGACTGATAGCAATTGCAGCACAATTATATCCTGCTGCATGATCACGCTCTAAGGCTTTACCGGCAGTCATCAGTGCTCTCATTGATGGCATAACTTCTTTGTTTAGGATAGCACCTTCTATCTGACAAATAGTGTTCAGAGTGTACTCATCGTTCCCTATCATCTCTGAGATTCTTTTCTCGAAGAAGTTAGTATATCTTCTTACACACTCACTCCAAGTCTCTCTTCTGTTCTTGTCTTCCTGCCACCTACTGTACTTGCTGAGAAAAATATAGTTGCTTAGTTGTTCCTCTACACTCAAACAGAACCCTCCTTGTACCAGTAATTATAGAATCCATTAGCCCATGAGTATGTGTACCAAAGAGAAAGAAATAAGATACCCCATTGCTCATTAATATAGGAAGTAATGTACCAAGCTGGTTGAGAGAACAACCCTAATAGGTAACCATACTTCTTCCACTTGTCTAACCTACCAACAAGATATATAGCACTGCACCCAAATATAGTTATCCAGATCTGTGAAACTATATCCCAATTCAATCAATCACCCTCCTTAGTATCTTAGTTAAGATCCACATAGCATCTGTAGCTACATTAAGATTATAGTCTTTCCAATTATCCTTATGTCCTATAAGTAGGTGACACCTACCACACAGAGTCACCAAGTTATTTTTATCTAACTCTCTCTGAGGTAATATATGAAAAGGAACTATGTGGTGTACTTGTAGGTTCTTCTTTTTACCACAGACTCTACAAGCCTTATCTCTTTGGATAACTTCTTTCCTTACCTTAGACCAACCTGATGATCTAGTCAGTACTTTTAGTTGTTCTCTGACAGCACCTATCACTCTGGCCTCACCACATAGTAAGAGTGTTCTAATTGCTCCTGTAAGGAGCTAATAAACAACTGCCACTCTGGTAGCTTATGCCCTTTCCTTTGCATACAGATGTTCTGCAAGGTCTTGTAATCTACTCTCCATTCTCTGCGCTGTAAGAACCCTTCTGGGAGATTTCTTTTTATCTTAAGTAGATTACCCTCTAAGATAATCTCATTAACCCTAGAGAGGATTATAGGGTCTATATCACCATCTACAAAGTCTTCCTCTGTAAGAGTTCTCCTTTGAATTGTATGGATTGTAGCTTGGGACTGCTTACTTGTGTGTCTGTAGGTATCTGATTCTTGCCACCAGTACCGAGGGGCTGTAACATCTAGCCAAACAATAATACTTTCGAGGAACTTATTATGTCCTCCTTGTTTCCAGGCCAGTCTATCAGCTACTTTCTTGTTTGGTGTAGAATTATAGCTAAATGAAATACCTAACAGCGCCTCTTCAAACCCTGCTTCTTTTAGCACTTTAACTTTCATAACCACCTCCACCATTTGTTTCCATTCCTAGGATAATCTAGACACTCCCAATAGGTATTGTTTCTCTTACCTATTTGATTCTTATGGAAGTGTCCAAAGAACCACTGATCTGGTTTATATTTATCAAGCACCACAGACAACGCTTTTTGAGAGGGGTCATTGTACTTATCTACAGATTTAGTTACAACATGGAACTCAAATGGACAAGTATGAGAGATAACAATATCAACCCTATCGTGGACAAGGCATTTATCTAGATCATCGTTATTGATTAACTCTTCTGCGAACCAATCAACACCTGCTGTCCTCCACCTTCTATCAATACTCTCAGCTCCTCCTATAAAGAGAACAACTCTATTGTCCGGAAGGGTGATAGTAGATCCTCTTGGGCAATAGTTAATCCCTTTATATAACTCAGTTATCTCCTTGTGTTTACTAAGATCTGAGTGATCCTCATGATTCCCATCACACCAATAGATAGTAGTTTCCTGTGGTTTAACCCCTGTGTGTGACCATTCTTTCTCTCTATACAGTGTACTTTTGATTCTACTAAATGTAGGCCACCACCCAAAGTCTCCACACTGTAAGATGATATCTGGTTTCTTCTTAGTTATAAGTGTATTCAGAGATGCCCAATCCCCATGAATATCACCAACCACCATAACTTTACTCTTCACTATCTAGCATCTCCAAGAGTTCTATAATCTCCTTTCGGAACTGAGGTTTTAAGATATCAGTTTCTCTCAGTACGAATGTACCATGTCTATTAACATCTAATAGCTTAATGTTTAGTTCAGCAAAGATAGCCTCCTCTTTACTCTTATGTAACTGCCCTCTACCGTCAGACCATGCTACAACTTCTTCTAGTTTTCCCAATGCCATATACCACCTTTGTTTTTAATTACACAATCAGTATCTGCTAAAGCAGACCAACACTTTCTATGACCAAGATAAGGTTCTATATCCATATCCACACCATAGAGATCTATCTCCTTGTACCCTATAGCTATTAGGTTCTCTATTGCAAAGAGACTTGATGTACCACCAGTGATTAACCTATAGTTAGTGTTAATGTACCTATAGGTAGATAAATTTAACTTTGATACCTTAAAGCCTATGAATGCACACCGGGATAGGTTAGTTGCTCTATCAGCCCACTCGCAGAAATTCTCAGGATGAAGTGAGAACCAGTAATCTTTTCTACCAGGGTACTGGTATCCAACTCTATTTACTACAGCAACAGGATAGTCAAGAGTTATAAGTTTAGGGTGTTCTATTGGGATTCTTTTAGAAGGGCCATCAGCAATCAAGATGCACTTAGTATCTAGTGCTGATAGACCTAAGTGATTCTTAAATTGTCTCAAACTATCTCACTTTCTTTCCACTTATAGTTAGGATCTGGCAGGAAACACATAGATACTTGAAGACTATAGGGAGACTGTATACCTCCATTATAATTAGATAGATCTGCATATACATCTTCATAGGCTTTCACTAGCCAACCTCCCGGAACTTTACACCTCTGGTGGTAATTATCAATTTGTTCCCAATATAGTTTCGGTGTATTCATATTGTTTCTCCATATTCCAACTGCGCTATCAGCTCTAAATAATGTTTAGCTTTCTTCAGATCTTCCAGACCATTCTTGTCTCTGTGTCTAACTACGTACTTAATCACGTTCGACTCACAGTATGGTAGGTTATTCTTCTGGCAGAACTCAACCGGCTGAATCTTGTATTTACGGTAGTGGTTACCAGCTTCTTGTTTATCTAGTGCTTTCGGATCTTCAATCTTTTTCTCTTTGTCTTTCTTTGAGGGATAACTCCAGTCTTTATCACTGTAATAATATTCATTCATGTTTCTCTTGCAACTACTACAAAAGGTATCAAATATACTCACCTCTTTATTACAGTGTGGACACACCATCTTGTACAACGATACTCTATCTACGAACATATTTCTCCCTCTTAAAGTAAACTCCAATAGTAACAAAGATATCTATAGTAACTACAATCAATAAAAGTATATCTATCATTTCCCCCATACAGACCCATAAAAGATTAAGTTGAATCCTATCAGTGCCATCAGAGAAAGAGAGATGACACCTGATAGAATCAGAAAAGACTTTAGTAAATAAGTAATGATGAACATTCTAAGTTTTCAGAATCCTTATCCCATCTCCTACGAACGAAGGATGGGAATCTCATTTTATTATCTCTTGTCATACCAGTTGTTTTAACTTCAATGATAGAGCTACTGATTATGAACCTATTAGCCCACAGTTCATACCTATCGGCCATTGAGAACCCTATACCAACATCACCATAGTTAGTTGTCAATGCACCTAGTAGTCCTTTGAACTTTCCAGTACCTTCCCTGAAACCAGTCACTCTCACATCAAGATTGTATGCTGGTTTAACCTTAAGTCTTGGTAGATTGTAATTAGGTGCATACAGGATTCTCTTAGACTCTAACGGAATCAAGACTAGACCTTCATCACCCCTATCAAGAGCTTCTTGAAGTTGCTGTTTGATGAACTCTTCTGTAGGATATACATACTTATCTAATATGATCCTCTCTTCTGGTATGTCTAACTGATAGAGATCCTCTCTCTCAACTCTGAGTCTACTAGTCTTCGATCTGCACAGAGATACTGAGGTTTCCCAATCAGTTCTGAATACCTCATAGATTCCTTTTAGATCTCGGTGATTATTAAAGATCTCTTCAAAATTATAAAGGGGATGATTATGTCTACTAAGGACTCTACGGTTCAGTGCGTCTAGGTTTGCACAGATACCATCTAGTTTCCTAGTGAACAACCACACCCCCTTTAAGTTACCTCCGTGGTAAGGTTGGATCTTTAGCTTGTATAACAATTACTTCTATATCTCCTCTATATAATCCGTTCTTATAGTGGTTAGACAACCTATTAGCTTCTCTCCTAGTTACTGGACCGTTCCACCAAGAGTTCTCTCTGGTCGCACATAGCACATACCAGTTACTTCTTATAGGGTTCTGGTTCACCTCTGTTCCTAGCTCTTGCATTTTCCGAGTCACCATGTGTTGAGCTATAGTTGTTAGCTGCATTGCCGCAGTTTCCTTCTGGTACTTTAATGGTACATACACTTGGTAACTTAATTACCTCATACTCCTGGCACCTAGGGCACTCTTCTATTAGGGGGAGGTTCCTCATATCTACTGATAGTTGTCTTTCAAACTTTAATCCGCAATGAGAACAAAGATAGATGTATGAGGGCATTACAATTCCTCTCCACAAAAAGGACAATATAAAAAGCACTCATCAGGATCTATCTGATCCGAGGCATACACGGGTGTAAACATCTCTTCACTAAACTGATCTATGTCGTACATCCACCCAAGTAAATGATCACACGGCTCTACATCACTCATCTTCTTCAATCTCCTCTTTTTGAAACAAAGTAGAAAATCTTTCTAAGCCCTTATATAACTCACAGGTATCTGGACCTAACCTTATCCAATCAGTGTTCCTATAGTATCTACCTGTGTGATGGCAGATGTTTCTAGAGCATGTACGCACCACACAGGTTTTATTAGAACAGTATATTCTTTTCCTTTTACTCATTCATTTATCTATACTCCGGAATGTCCGAATCCTCCCTCTCCTCTGAAAGTTTCCTCTAGTTCTTCTAGCACCTCTATACCTTTCATTTCTACAGGTACTATAAGTAACTGAGCAACCCTATCTCCAGTTTTAATATAGACACCATCAGCACCTAAGTTGAATAACTTCACTTTAACTTCCCCACGATAATCTGCGTCCACACATCCAAAAGAAGCAATGGTATCTAACTTGAATCCGAAGGAAGATCTGTGAGTCAGTAACCCAAAGTTTCCCTTACCCACATCTACTGCAATACCAAGAGGTATAACTTCAGATGTACCAGGAATTATGATGATATCCTCTACTGCATACAGATCCCAACCAGCAGACCAAGCAGTACCCCTGGTAGGACAGATAGCACTAGGGTGTAATAGTTTAACTTTCAAAGAATAGTCTCCTTTATTACTTTTACAAAGTCAGGTCTTATTGTAAATCCATATCCATTGCAAGAGGAGCAAGCCCTATGATAGCTCTCGTCTTTTCCCCAACAATCGTGAGAAGAGATTAAAGTGTATCCATTTCCACTACATGATGTACATCTTCTAAATAGAATCTTTATTTCATCTTTGTTAAAGACTTCTTTCATCCTTTCACCACAGATAACTTATCATCCACATAATCATATTCAAATCTACTAGCTTTCTTACAGCCACCACAGAACATAAGAGTACCATCTAAACTAAGCTTAATGTGGTATGGGATTCTCTCTTGTTCGTGCAGACTGAATGGACCGTCAGAGGACAGTGTGTGTACCTCAATGATCTTCTCACAGTACGGACAATTAATTGATATCATTCTTCAGCCCTCTCATATGTCATCTCAAAGATATCTGGTCTACAGGGATAGAACTCACCACTAACACCCTGAATGATCATATCACCTGGAGATGCCCACATATCTCCCTCTAGTGTTTGTATCATCAACTGTTTTGTATCTTCAGAGAAATAAGTGTAACTTGTTATAAACTTTTTAACATCAACAAGGTTATCAACAGTGTATTCAACAGCTTCTATTACTACTGGCTTCTTTCTATACTTCATTCTTTATCTACCCTCTTAGATACTTTTTGCACTTCATCCACGATCTCATTGAACTCTTGTTGCACCTTATCAATTACTGGCTCCACCTTGTTGATTACAGAAAACAATCCTTTCAGCCAGTACCATATATTACTCAACATTATTTATCCCCTTCAAAAAGAACAGCTTGTCTTCAGACAAGCTCAAAGTTCCACCATTGACTATACACATCCTTCTCCTCAGCATCTTCTATCCAATTATCTAAGTTCATCTCATAGATACACTTAGGTGCTACTTGAAACTCATTGCCAAACTGAAGGAGTGCATAGTTCTTATGATCTTGTTTTAATAGGTAGATTAATCTACCATTATATCCTCTACTGGCCATCTAATTTATTTATCAGTTCTCCGATTGTTGCTCCGATAAGTAAAGGCCAAAGAGGGAGAAGAGCAAGCGTCATGAATATTTGGTTATACTATTTATCTTTAGCTATACTGTCCATAAAAGCTCCGATAGTTATTAGATACCCTATAATCCAGATTACCATTACTCTTCCCTCTCTTCTAATAGCATAGCTGCCAGCACCTTTACAGACTTCACATTAGCACCATCCAGTGCTGACAGGAAATCATTCAGAGCATTCATATTAGGGAAGTGTCTGACCCTGGAAGTACCTGGAAGGTCTTGTCGTTCTTGCCATATTAGATACATGCGTACATTACGTTCCATTGTTATCTCATAGGGATAATATGCGGTACACCCTCTATGATCATCACAACAGATCTAATAGGTCTACCAATATCAAGACGATTGTACCGATAAGGACTGCCAACATCAGAGATGAGACAACCAGTATCTACACCATGTACCACTCTCCTCCCGTTATTGAAAGATGCTATGCCACTTCGACTGTGGTGGTGTCCCATCACTATGTTAGTTGCTTTGTGCTTCGCTACATTTAGCGCATTACTCCCACCAAAACTATGTACCATTGTCCAGTTAGATCTATCAGCATCTACTGTGATATTAAGAGATGAGTGTATCTTCCAATCTGGTGGTGCATTTATAACATCTAGATACTTAATTAGAAACTCTCTTGGAATACCAGCCACTACAGATTTTCTATACGGCCTTGAATTTCCAGTGATAGATATCTTCCCATTTCTCCTTACAATTAATGTGTCATTCGGAACTGTTGCACAATAAATTGAACCCATATACTCTTGGGTATAAATATGCTTCTTGAAATTATAAGAACAAGATTCCATTCTCTCTGTAATATTTAACTTCCAATCTTTACCCCGATAGCACCTTATAGTCGCCCTGTACCCTGAGTGGAGAAGAAGTTTTTGAACTTGATTGACAAAATCGTATGTTCCGTAGAGTACAAGAGCTTTTCTATTCTGAGTGTAAGTAGAACCATCAGCTTCTATAAGAACACCAAGAAGAATATCTACTTGCCTCTTAGATAGGTTGTATAACCAGTCTGGTAATTTGTATCTATTTGGAACTAAGTGATTAAGTTCATTAGCTCTGATAGAAATTACCATTTGATTCTCAGGAACTTTCTTTAACTCCTTCCCACAAATATGTGTAATCCTTGAGCAATCCTTCTCGTATAGCTTATAGGGAATCCCTTTACAATCTAAAAGATCTGTTATTTTTTTGTAGTTAGATTTCCTCTGTAAGAACACAATAGTATTTCCTTTTTGAGATGCATCTGTTAAATACCAACCAACTATTTTTAAAGTTGTATCGTCTATATCATAATCTGGTTTGTTGTTTATACCTGCATCTTTTGTGAAGATCTTATTGCACTTGCTATTTAATAACTCCTCTGCTGTTTGCATCTTAAAGTGCCCTCTAGTTTGCCTAGATGCATACAACCTGTGATTTGGAGTCACTAGTAGATCAATAGAGGTGGCTCCATTAATTCTCACCATAGTTCCATTATAAAAGTCTCTAGTAACTTTTGTTGGAAACTGATACTCAATTTCATTTGTAGATAAATTAAGTGTACCAACCTCCACACCATCTTCTAGAGATTCAAAGGGAATAAAACCTGATTTTGTAAGTACTTCTGTTTCTTTGTCAAAGCAATCATGATTACTCTCAAGGAGATCTACTCTTGGGAATAGAGACCCAAGTTCTTTTACGAACTTACGAAGCCCTTTTATCTCATCTCCCCACGTATCCCTATGTTCCAAATCCTTTGGGTACTCTGAAACCGAGTATATGTCTCCACAATCCCCGGCGTGGATAACCCTATCAGGTTTGTAATCTGCATTAACAGCGGATAAGAAATCAAGTGTCCCCCTATGGTGATACGGGGCGTGAGTATCTGAAAGAACTAAAACTCGGCAGTTATCAAAACGTTTTGGCAATTACGTAACCTCCTTGTCTTTCTTCTTATTTAATGCATCCTTGAATCCTTTTATTATTTCTTCTTCTTTTCTTCTATCTTTTTTAGCACACCTTCTGGCCTCCCAATCACTATCCCATCTACATCCACACTCCCCGCATGCCCACTTAGTTCCCATACAATCTCCTTTTATATTCCCTCACCTCAGAGACACCCCACAGACCCTGACAGAGTTCTACTGGCACACTGTCAGTCTTAAAGAACAGGAAGTTATTTCCCTTACACCACTCAGCTAATGTGAGAACACTACCATCCTTTCTCACACGACACTGAGGGTACGCCCTTTTATAAGGGTCTGAGAAGATGAAGATGAGTTCTTTGTTTGGGTTATCTCTTTGCACTGAGATATACTTCTGACAGTCACTGTGACCTTTAACCATATATCCTTTAACTTCAATTAGGATATCAGGTTGGTTTCTGTGGATAAAATCAGGGACATATTCATGCGGGATTGAGTATGCTACTCTAGTTCCTATAGGCTCATACTCATATTCTGTGAGGATCTCTTTGGCTACTTTGTACTCTAATGTACTCTTGTATGGGGCTATTCGTTCTCTCTTCTTATAGCTCAACTATCTCCTCTTTCACCTTAAAGAACTTATAATTACGTGCATGTATACCTGCTGTTTTACAGCTCTTACAGATAGTTATAAAACAACTCTTTTCCATGCCATTTGTCTCCCAGGGATAACCATACCAGAGAAGACCATGTAACTTATTCTTCCCTGTAATCACCTTGCTACAGTTAGTACATATTACTTCGGGCATTGTCGTCTCTGTAAGATCCAAACTAAGGAACAAGTCTCTTCATAGAAGAGACTCCAATGAGATCCAAATCTCCTACGATACTCATTGATAACATAGTCTCTCATCTCCTCTACTGTCTGCATCTGATAGACGTTCTTAACTAACTGACTCTCATTACCTACACCAAACAAACCTAGTATGTTATCTGTCTTGTCACCTACTAGCACCTGTTTGAAGAAGTGTCTATTAGCATCTAACTCAGATACATAATAGCAATCTAACCTGTTCCAGTTGTAATGAACACCAGGGATACAATCAAGATCCTTATCTATAGTTACAATAATATCTTCTTCAGGATCAGTAGCTAGACCTATAGCATCATCAGCTTCCATACCTGAAGATAATTTAGCACCGTAGATATCAACAAAGAACTGTCTGATAGCATCATAATAAAAGGGCTTTTCATTACCATCTCTATTACCCTTGTAAGGTAAGATAGTAGCTACTTGATACCTGAAGTTACCCTTACCAGAAATATACCCCTGACAGTCACAACCAAGATAAGACTCTAGATTATCATAGAAGGTGCAGAGAGATTCTTTTACCTTCTCCCACTCATCTGGTTCTATGGCTGTCTCTATAGCACTCTCATCTACCCCATCTTTCTTTAGCTGCTTATTGAGCTGAGACTTACTATCATACCTCTGCCCTTTGTACAGCCAGTGTCTATTGTCACTGACAGAACCTATAGTGTAGACTGCTATGTCCAAATCTATGTGGCTAGTTGTCACCTTACAGTCTCCAAGAAATAGATCTGATATTCGTATGCTTCTTGTATTGTTCTAAAGATCCTATCAGGAGCTGAGTGCTTCCATTTGTTTTCCTCTCTTGTCCACCCCTTCTCTCTCAGGTAGTTGAACATATGTGTGTATGTAGATTCATAATCTATTAACTCTGATATAGGAATCTGTATGACTTCACCAGGAGGATTGTTATCCCACCACTGAAATGTACTACTCCACTTACTTTCATTACTCAATGTTTCCTCCTTGTTAGAACCCTACTAGCACCTAGTAGGGTTCTTTTATTTAATCTATCAGAATGGGTTAAGCGCAGCGAACCCTACCACTTATCCTCTTCAGCAGCTTCTACGGTAGATTCCTCTTCCTTAGTGTCAGCTACTGTTTCTACGGGTGCATACGGAATATGATTAATAACTTTGATACCGTCAAGATCAGTACCGATACCAGAACCAAAAGCATTTGGACCCCACTTGTACACATTGAACCTTACAATAACATCAGATCCGTTTCCAATGATCTCATCAAAAGGTTCATTATCTACATTGATAACCTCTGGTTTAGGATTCTTCTTACCAGCAGCTTTCCCTTTACCATTCACATATCGAGAAAACTTAATTACATACTCACCCAGTGCAGCATTATCAGGTTCCATCAGGGGGTCTACTCGTCTAACTTGTTTCTTCAAACCAAGATCAATCATCTTCTTAGCTTCTGTTGAGTCGATGTAGAGAGCTACCTTCCAACAGTTGTACTTAGAGTCTGGTTGTTGAGTGAAAGCCCACATAGCTTTTCCTTTACATTTCGGCATGTTGTTCTCCTGTAAGTTTCTTTTTAAGTTCTTTAATAATTCTAGTCTTAAAGACCTTCAAGGTACTATAACCTATGTTAAGGTCTTTAGCAACTGCACGTTGTGGTTCTCCATTCAGAAGAACACGATAGTAGATACTCTTGTATACTTCTCTTTCTGGTTCGTACTTGCACCAATCAATCTCTACGTCATCTTTCTTCTGCTCCTCTTCCTCACCGATTAGGGGTAACTCATTTTCGTCTATACTGTCTATATGCCAATGATGGCTAATATACTGTGACAGTACCCTGTTAACGTACCTCTTTACATCTAGACTTATCCTCTTAGAACAGTAAGTTACAAACTTAACACCCCTGTCAGGATCAAAGTCTTTTGCTGACTTCATAAGAGAGATAGTACCCTCACCTATCAGCTCCTCTCTGTACTCCTTATACTGTCTGTACTGAGTTGTCTTTAGTAGTTTATCAACTATGATATCAACTACTTGGTAGTGGTTCTCTGCGAGATCCTTGTAGTCTTTCATACTGGTATAAGTTTCTTTATCCAAGAGCCTTTATAGTAGAATCCTTTTAGGCACATATTTCCTCTCTGTGGATCAGAGGCTACTATAGATCTATTATTCAGAGACATCTTCGGGTGCCACCCTGGGGACTCATCCTCAACAAAGTAAGTCTCATTTCTCAGTTCCTTACGATTATTCAGTAAATAAATTTCTGTCACTCTTTCACCTTTAACTTTATGATCCAGTTATTATCGTACCACCAGTAAGTATCTGGAAACAATAGTCTCTGTGAGAACCCTGAATCTCTATCACTTACTCTTATAGATCTAGACTCCTCTTCAAATAACTCACCAACAACACCTACATTATTGGGGTCTGGTATCCTATCAAATCTACTATAACTCTTCACTAAGAACATCAATGAACTTGTGCCCAATTTTTACCTACTTTCACATCTACCTCCACTGGCATTGCTAATTTGAAGTACTCACCAGACCTTGTGGCTGCATCCTTGATTATAAAGGAGGAGTCATCTACATGATCCTGGTGGCACCTGTAGTCATACTCATCATGAAAATTCATCATCTGAAAACACTGAAGACCATCTCTTCTTAGTCCCTCGTTCGCCAGAACTCCCCACTTCTTAAAGATAATTCCAGCACCTGTCTGGATAAGAGAGTTGAGTAACTTGTACTCCGCTCGAATGAATATCTTTCGTCCATCTAGACCTTTAATGAATCCATATTTCTTATAGTATTTCTCTAAGTAATCTATAAGTAGTTTGATCCCCTTATTACCATTCCAAAAGTTCTCTATGTATACTTCTGCTTTCTTCTTAGAGCACTTTAATATTGACGCCAACTTAGGTGCTCTGGCTCCGTAGAACAAAGAGTACTGGAAGGACTTAGCAGTATCTCTATCCCTCTCTATCAAAGCTGCATTATAATCGTGGATACTATTAACACTGTTCAGCACCTTTATGTACTCTCCACCATCGAATAGGTTAGCATAGTGTGCTGTTACCACAGCTTCTATTTGTTTTAAATCAGCACCTAACATCACATAAGGATCTCTTACACAGAAGATACTCCTCATCTCCTTTCCATATACGAGCTTAGGTTTTGCTTTTGGTATATTAACTACAACACCAGTATGAGTACACCTGCCAGTAACAGCATTACATGTTATAACCTCAGCAGCTACCCTCCCATCCTCTCTTATAGCAGCTAGGATACCCTTATTCTCAGGGTCTTTATAGTTCTGAACAGTGTTCCTTCTATGCCTGAGAACCCACCTTCGTGCTATAAGTTTACCAAGATCACCCTCGATAGAGTCAAAAGAATCTTCTGTTAACTTAGGGGATGTTATTTCTCTTGTAGTTTTACTTACATTCCACCGAGTAGGCTTCCAGCCAATAGAGAGAAGATAGGTCTTAACTTGATCGAAAGAGTTAAGATCAATATCTAAGCACTCTATTCGGGTGAATGGTCCTTTTATATCTGGTATCATACTTCCTTCAGGACTATGATTCTCCAATCAAATATACCCTCCTCATAGTCACATCTGATCTGATTGAAACTAACTACCCCTCTCTCATTAGTAACAATATCACTATCCTTTCTCTTCTCTACAACCTGTAGTGTTCTCCTTTCCATCTCTCTTCGTGGTCTTACTGAGGTTGCAAGTTGCTTCACACTAGCTCCTTGAGAGAGATAAATCTTCTGTTGTACCTACTTCCACCCCAAGTACCCCTAGGTACAGAGCGGACCTTATAGTCTTCAATCCCTGTATTTGCTACCTTCTTTACTAAGACTAACCTCATAGATTCTCCCTCTCCATCAGGTACTTTGTAGATAGCTAAACCAGTATCACCTACGTTCACTCTTTCACCTTTAAGTGTATCATCATTTCTTCTTTTACATAGAATCTATATATCTCATTCCCAATGGTGTCACATCTGGTTAAATCATATAGACCCCTAAATTCTTTACCACGTATACCGTGACATCCGCCTTCATAGTTTCCTCTTCTCTCATTCCACTTCAGTATGATCATTCCCACCACTCTACCACCTTACTCATATAACTCCCATCCTTCTTGAATGGTTTCATAATAGGGTTCCCCTTAGCTTTTATCCTCTTAGGTAACATAGGTTTCAGAATTGAATCAATCTCTTCCACCTCTTTATCTATATCAGCTACTATCTTATGACATAGATCAACATCTATATCCACACCCTCTACTTCTTGCCACCCCTGATAGTATGCAAAGAGTTGCTCCAACTCTAGTGCTTCAACCCAATCCCAACTCATACAGTTATGCTTGACTAGAAGATCGTATAATAGATAATTAATCTCTACATCTTCTACGTTCCTGTGTAACATTTCAGGTGAGAACTTAGACCAATCCTCATGCACAGGTTTGAACCTACCAAGTTGCTTACCGTAACTATCAAGTGAGTGACCAACTGTTTGTGTCCTTTCAGGGTAGAACAACTTAGACATACAGTAAGTATCCCTAACAGTGCAGTGTTTGAAGAGATTCACACCATACAGTTTCTCTATTAGAGGTATATCAAACTGTGCTATGTTATGCCCTATTAACATCTTAGCACCTGACAGCACACCTATAGCTTCTTGTATACTGTCAGGTGGAAATGATTGAACCTCACCTGTATCTTTATCCTTACAGGATATACAGTGTATTACTGTAGCACCATACAGTAGATCATCTGACTCTGTATCGAAGATTAACTTAGTCATTTCTTTTCTATAAGATTAATAATAGGGTTCCCCAGCTCTACACCTATCAGTGAAGGTGCATTGATTATCTTCCCATTGGTGTGTGTTGTTGGATTTTTATAATAGAAACATATACACCTAGAGAAATCTGGGCTTATGTTATGATCTGGTGGTATTAGACAGACTCTTATCATTCGCTCACCTCCGTTTCACTCATCGGACTTACACTTGAGTAAGATGTCATCATCTATTGTATGTTCATCCTCCGCTAGAATATGAATAGATCTTTTTGCCTTATCGTGTTCACCAGTGGAGGAGTAATCGAAATGATCTGACCTATCTAACCCATCTATTATAACCCTATAGCATCTCTCTGAACTCATCTTCTTCTAGCACCCCTGTATCTGGATTATACTTCAAGTCAACATACCCTGTGTGACCACCAAGACGATCTTTAATTACAACAAGTTTCCTCTTGTGTTTCTCACCAGGATCTTCAGCTAACTGATCTCCTTCTAGTCCCAATAGAAGTGTAGAGTACTTCCATTGGTGCCTACTACCAGAGAACTGAGAACCCCTTACATGACCCCCCTCCCCATGATCCTTACCACTTTGAGGATTATTCAAGTGATTAGCGTGGAAGAAGGTAAGTCCTTGGTGCTTTCTGAATTTCCTCATAGCTCTCATGATCTTACCTAACTCTGTATTAGCATCTGAGGAAGAGAGATGCTCTACTAGTGCTGATAGTGGATCTATGAAATAAAATCTGATACCCTTACTGGCAAAGTATCTAATAGCATCCTCCACTTCTGCCCAATTCTCAGAGTCACCTCCATAGAAGTTGGCATATCCGCTGTATGACCTACCTATCTCCCTAGCCTTATCTACATCGTAGTCACAATCAGGAAGGTGAATAGGCTTCCTCATCTCAGACCCTATAAGTTTCTTCAAACCTATAACTGGTCCTTCTTCGATATCAAAGATTGCTATTTTTTCTTTGTGCTGAAAGATGATGTGCTTTTGTATCTGATTTAGGAAGGTCGTCTTTCCCGATCCTGGTCCACTACCTAATCCTATAATCTCTCCATTGTTCTTCATGCCATAGGTTAGCTTAGTTAATGAAGGCCAAGGGTAACTCAAGCCCCACGTTACAGGTGTTACAGCCTCTTCCAGAACATCAGCTACTTGGATAATAGAAGAAGGTCTGTACTCCTTACAGGAGAAGTAAGCATTAATAAATTCCTTCTGCTTACCCTTGGTGAGCATATCAGATATATCTTTCTCTGAGAAATCTATTATCCTGGCAGACTCACCAACCACAGGGATGATCTTGGATAATGCCTTTCTTCCAGCGTCATCCATATCAGTTGCAATAATAACTTCCTTGAATCCTGATAAGAATGATAGCTTCTCAGCTACTACATTTACTGATCCCTCTTCACCTCTGGGAAGACCTACTATTGCTAATGTATCTTCCCAATCGGGGTACTTGTTAATCATCATCTGGTAGGCAGCAAGAGTATCCTCCTCCCCTGCACACACCAGTATTCTATTTCCACTTCTAGGGCAACAGTGCTCACCGAAAAGATCAGGTACATTATCGTTACCATATCCTTCTCTATATATAACTGAAAAGGCTTTTGGTAACTTCCTGATCTTATACCCCATAGGTTTACCATTAGTTGCCTCAGGGTAATAAATCTTAACAGGTTCTCCTGTCTCCTCAGAGAACTCTGTACGTACCCTGAACCTCTTCATTACTTTCTCTAAGATACCTCTATCCTTATTCTCTACTATAGGTAGATTAAATACCTCAGATGCTAACAGTCTATTAGGTCTGTCAACTACTATCTGTTCTCCTTCCCTCTCGAAGTAAGGTTTATGATATGGTTTCTGACAGCACCATGTAGAACCATCTGACATAAGCCACAGATGGTCACCGGACTTATCATGACCTACTGCTCTACACTCCTGGCAAGGTCTATTCTTTTCTCTTCTCATGTAGTTTTATTGCGTTCCTCTTAAAATCAAAGTAACTTACATTAGATCCTCTAAACCCCCCACCATAAAGAACTAGTTTTTCTTTATTTTTAACTACCATTATACATCTATCCATATTTGTATTACTACCCTTAGAGTTCAGTATAAATAGATTCATACTTGTTTTAGTGTTATCGCATCTTGTGCAATAGAAGAACTCCAGCACCCTGTTCTACCTCCGTGATAAAGAACATTATTAGCCCTACCATCAGCTATCTCTTCTGTTACAACTAGACACCTTGAGAGTCTAAAAGGGTTCTCACTAGGAGAGTCTATACTCCTATACAGTCTAACTATTTCTTTCATCTTTCTTTTCTATCAGGGATATAGTGTACCTTTCAAACCAAACCTTACCTACTAAAGCAGGGTTGTGAGAATAATCACCAAAGAAACACTTATACACTTTAGTCCTCCCATCGTCATTAACTATAAGACTTTTAGATTCTTGATTACAACCAGCCTTATAGAAACTCAGTTTCATTAGTTGTACAGAGCCAACTCATTGTTCCAATCAATGTACTGCTCTGTGGTCACAGCATTCATCTTGAACTTATCTTGAATCTTTCTCGAACAGTTCTTACAGTACACTTCAAGCTCGATAGAGTTCCTGTAAGGGGTCATATTAGTCACTTGATGATAAGTACCACACTCCTCACAAGGTGCATAAGATACATCTGACAGGTGCTTCCTGTAGAAAGTAGTCTTTGTAGTACCCCCTTTATAGTAGGTTACTGACCCCCTATTAATGGGTTTCCAAGAAAGATTTGAGTACCATACACCATCATTCCAATTACCAGAGGACTCATTGTAGATAGACACATCACCCTCTACATTTAGGACTACCAACTTAGACCCAATTACAAACTTCTCGATTAGTTTCTTTACTGGTCCATCCTTTAAAAGAAGAGTAGCATCTATGTGCTGTAAGAACTCCTCATTAAACATCTGAGTATCACTCTTCTTATCGTCCTTACTGACACCAGAGATGATACCATTGTGGATAAATACAGTATTATTATTAATCCAGAATGGATGACAGTTAAAGGTATCTACAGTTCCATGAGTTGCTATGCGAAAGTGAATGATGAAAGGACTATCAGGATTCAACCTAATAGCTCTCTCGTATTTCTCATAGAACTTATTGAAGAACATAGACTTATATACCTTGATCCTCTTAACACCGAGATGATCTGTGTTAATATAAGCCAAGCCACACCCATCTTTATTACTATCGAAGCATTCTTTGAGGATCTCTTTACTGATTACCTTGAATGCTGGTTTATAAATTGCAATACACATTCTTATTTCTTCTCCTTTAGTTCAATGATATGTTTCTTATAGAACTCTGACCCAATACTTGAAATATACTTTTGGCTTATAGGCATACAATAATGTAGGTGTATTTCTCTTCCTTTATTAACAATCAGTGTAGAGAAAAATTCATCATTGCATGTTCCTATTCCACCTTTAGGTGAAACTATACTTATCTTCACTTAGTTCCACTAAGAAACCTACAGAGATTATGATACACCTTCTGCTCCTCTTTTAGAAACAACAAGAACTTATCCTTATTAGAATCTTTAATTCCAATATCTCTTGTAAACTTCCACAGTGCATGGAGGAACTCTACACGATACCTCATCTCAAACTCAGTTGTACATCCAGCAAACATTCTGATCTCAACAGTAGACCTACCAGACGTATTTACCCTACAGTATCTAGAGCCTGACCCCTTCTTGGTATGTTGGGATGGTTTACCAGGAATCCTACGGTTGTAGTCGTTATAGTCCCTACCAGCAACCTTATTACACAGTTTGGTATGGTTGTGAATAAAGTTTATCATCTTGTAGAGGTGAACTTCTGATAAGAAGGAAGCTCTATCCATATGTACATGGAGTCCACAAGAGCTACTCTTTACACTCCTGTTAAACCAAGGTGCTATGTTGAGATTATTGAAATACTTGAAGGTCATTGGTTGTGTAACCAACTCATAGCCAGGACCACGAATAGAACCATCTGACTTAGCTAAAAGCACTGTAGGGTCATAACTCTTATAGAGTTCTTTGAGGCTCTTACGTTGATCCTCTTCGCTTTGAAAGGTCATCTCATTCTCAATACCAAAGAACAACTCACCTATTTCTTCACCAATCATATTAAAGTGAAGGTGAGGTTTTGTAGAATAGTTGTAGATATTAGCACCACCACAAGATCTACATCTGTTATCAAAATCTTTAGTAGCACCACAATAACCACACTTGTTGTTCACATATATAGACTCACAGGCGTAGCAGATACCATCTTCATTTATTTCTGTAAGATTCAGACACATCTTACACTCCTTAAGGTGCTTGTTGTTCTCATAGCAAGGCTTACACACCTTGTAGGTTCTGAACTTACCCTCAATCTTTGTGTGATTATGTGTAGCATTCCCGCACATATCACACTTATGTAACTTATTAAAACAACCTCTACACATCCTGACAGCCTTTCCATCAACCCTATAGCTCTCAATGTGAGGGTGTTTATCACCACACACAGCACACTTATAGAATGCTTTATAGCAACTCTTACAGTACTTGCTATTCTCCATACCAGTAGATGATTTAATATCACCACAGTTATCACATCGCTTTACATCTACTGGCTTTAATTTAGCAGTTGCCTTGCCGAAACCCTCTCCACAAATACCTTTGGGGTACATCTTAGAAACAGTTGGGTACTGTGCTTTGAACAATCTTGCATCTACATTGTTCCTATCATCAAAGACATTTATATTATTCTTATGATAGGACTTACAGAAGTCACAGTAGAAATAGTGTTGAGAGATACAGTTCTCACATAATTCTTCTCCATTCACCTCTATTGTTTTACTACAGATAGAGTTACACTTGGAGCATGTGGTGAGATTAGAGGAACATTCAGTGCAGTACCAAAGACCCTTGTTGAAGTACTTAATTGATTCATCTTTTACAAGAGGCTTCTGACAACCACAGCAGATACGGATCTTCTGGAAGCAAGAAACACAGTAGGGTCCAATAAGAATATCAGGATACTCTTCTTGATAGTATTGTTTTTTAAGGTAATCTTCAGGGATGTTAGTAATATCAGTTGAACAAACAGCACAATGAACGGTAGACATAGGTATAGTATTCTCCTTAGATAGAAGTTGTTTAAAAAGTGAATTATCTTGTTCGTTGAAATATTGTAAGAGGGAACCAGCTAGGTATGACTCAAATGAGCAACCTGACTTATGTTTATTGACAACTAGATATGTATAGACGGGTAGCCTGGAAGTATCGCTCAAGAGTTGTCCCTTCCATTCCTGGTGCGGAATTAATCTCTAACAGCTTTGGTACATCATTGTGTATAACAATATCTACAGCACCAAAATCTAAACCCACAGCACTGACAGCACTTATAGCTAACTCTTTTGCCCTGTCTGGTACTGTGATACCTTCTCTCGCGAAGACCCATCCATTCTGATGGTTCCTAATATCAGTGTTGACAGTAATGTTTTCAGCTTCTCTCCTTTCTCTGTTGATCTTTTTCTTCTGGCTGAAATCAATAACCTCTCTATTGAATACATGGATTCTTACCTCCCTATCAACCGGAAGTTTCTTCACATAGAGACTAGCCTCTGCAATCTCATCAGTTGTGTTAGCTACAACGATTCCGTGGCCCTGTGAACCTCTGAGAATAGTGCGGCAATATACAGGTACAAATTCCTCAGTGATCCACCTTTTAGCTTCATCTTTATTGGTAGTCCAATCAGGAATCCTACCAGTAAAGCCTTGTGCTGTAAGGTGTTCAAAGGTTTTCAGTTTATCACTACTGATTCTAACAGCGGCAGGATCGTTAAGAATCTTTACTGTGTTTCTCACCTTACCTCTGTCAGATGACCCCCAATTAATTACAAGATGACCTCTTACACCACAGTAATTACTCAATTCACCTAAGAGGAGTTTCTTTACATCATGCCCATCTGCTCTTAGAATATCTATAAGCCCATTAAGGCTATCGCTTACACCATATCGTAAAATACGAATCTTCATTGTTTTATTTCCTTAAACGTTATACTTTTAGTTAAAATTCCTCAGCTTTCTTTGAGAGGATATCCAGAACTTCACCCTCATTACTGCACTTCTTGATAAGCTTATCATCTATATAGACCTCTATAAGTTCATCCTTCCTTGTCAGCTTAGTTTTAAAGTCTATACCATCTTTTCCATAACCCTTGAAAGTCTTCTCCCACTCTCCTCTCTTTTCTGCCATATTCAACAAGACAATGGCAGACTCCATAGAGTACCAACTAAAACCTGTCATTCTTTTTCTCCTTTAATACTAATATTTTCATTAGTTATCAACCCATATACCTCACCTTGAGTATCAGTGCAAATAGCTACTTGTAGTTCCTTCTCTTTGCATTTACACACATGATGACCCATCTCAGAACACCCACACTTACCACCACACTTGCACAAGTGAGTCTTCACTTCTTTAAAGACTCCTGGTTGAATAATATCTTCCCTCAGTTGTACTTCTGCTTTGGTATTGTGCTCTGTGTTCTCTAAGATAATTTTCATTCTATTTCTCCTTTAGTTTAATAGTTACAAGAGTTTGATCTTGGTCTACTCCATAATGCTTAGGACAACAACAATCTTCACAGTTACAACCATTAAAATTATCATAAAGATAGCATCCGTAGCAAAGGTCAGGACTGTTAGATTTACTCTTTACACCTAATAGCATTGTGTCTATTCTTTTAAGATATATTAACATCTACTTTCTCCTTTAAAAGAGTAAAGTTATACCTTAAAGAATCGTATATACTGCCACACCTATCAGCAGTATAAGAGATACAAGTATCAGGCTCATAGAAATAACAATTCCTACAGTTACTCGATGGATTTCTAATACGTAAAAAGAGTTTATCTCTTATCCTGAATATGTTCTTAGGGTGCATCTAGGATGATCTTATAATTAAAGAATAGATAATAAAAACTATAATAGCTACTTGTCCTATCAGGTCTATTAGCACTCAGTTATTCTCCTTATTAAGTTAATAAACTTTACTGCTTTAGTTTAAATACTTTATGTGTTTTAGACTGAAAAGCACCTATATCTTTTTCAAACTTATAGGTTCTACAATTAGTACAAAGAGTAATAAAATACTCAGTTCCATTATTATCTCCCCTGAAATAACCAGACCACTGTCCCTCTGTATGGTATAATATCCCTAATAGGTTATCAGTTATCTCATTCCTACAATTAGAGCATCTCATTAAACACCTCTCCAACAGGTATAAATAGTTTCCATCTATTGGGTTTAGTAGCTAACCTATAAGCACTTCTATTAGGTGATCTACAAGCAGAGCAAATAGTTATTATAGCACCAGGTGTTCTAGTCCAACCTTCATTACCATCGTATAGAAGATAATTAACAATGTTACTATCAGTTATATTCTTACCACAATTATGACAGTTCATATTAGCTCCTTTAACCTCTTAAAGATCCCTAGTATGCACTTGATTATTTTCTAAGCATATTGCCATCCTATTAGAATCTCTTACACACCTACCAGTCTGACCAACACACCCATTAGCACCTATTAGGTTCTATAGGAGGTACTAATAGCACTAAACTGTCAATATCTTTATGATAATACAGATTGCTTTTAGACATATTAGCTCCTTTGGGTTCTGTATGTACTATTAGTACATCTATAAGCACATACAGATCATCTATTAGACGAGGTTCCGTTAGGAACCTCTAGGCCCTCGCCGCTTGAGAGAGAGCCTTTTGAGTACTCTCAACCCTATTAGGTTCTGTATGTGCTCGTAGATGTACTAAAAGCACATACAGAAGCTAATAGACTATACCTAATAGATAAGTTAATAATATTATTTATCTTCTTTTCTATTAGACCTATGGGTACTATAGATACTATTAGTACCTATAGTACTAATAGTACTAATGACACCTAATAGTACTATTAGTACCTATAGATTGTTTGAATCTTTACTAGATCGCCTCAAACGGCAGCTGCCTTGGGCTTCTGCACGAAGCCCTGTACTTATTGTAACTTAACAAGAGGCACCTGCCAGGGTGCTACTAGATTTCTGGCAGGTGCTATTACTAGAATACCCTTAAAAGGGCTGAGGATGACCTATACGGAACGATTAGGTATAGGTCAGTAGGGTAGGATAGGTTGGTAGGAAAATGAGCTTACAGGTCAATCTAAGCGTTTTCTACAAGAGGTTATCATTAGTACTATCATTATCCCGGTCATCATCTGATAGCACAAGGATTACGAAAAGTAGAACTACAATTGCTATTAGCACCTTAATGAACATAGCTACCTCTATTATCTATTAAGAACAGTGACCACCACCACAATGACCTGCCATTCTTTCTAATACTTTTACAACCCTTCTAAGAATTTTTGTGTACAACATTATATCCACCCTTTTGTTAATGTCCCATCTTCATATACAACGCCATAGCCATTACTACTCTTCTTAAAGAACTTCAGAAGTACTTTCACACCATCAGCGATAGACGCTGTTAGTGTTTCCTCACACAAGAAGCAAGATCTTTTTAGTAATACAGGTGTTGAAAAATCACCTAATATTTTATTCATATTTAAGTACATCTGGCATCCACTTGAGTATGGGGATTTCATCTTTAAGTTAAATACCTCCTCGAAAGAGATAAAAACATCTTCTCCATGTTGTATCTCAGACACTTTTATCGAATCGAAACCCATCTTATCGTAATGACGAAGACAATTCGATATATCTTCTTTTGTATATAAGAATGGTTTTACAATATTTAGGTTTATTCTAATTTTACTCTTATTAGGTAAGTTAGAATAAAAAGATTGTCTATCATACGATGAAGTTGTCCGTCTTATTTTATCAGCTACATTCTCCTTATAGTGTTGAACAGAGAGATTAATTCCGTCAATAAGATCTATTAACTCATAGAATTTATCTTTATTATCATAACATATCTTAGGAACTGAAGTTGTCACAAACAATTTTAGCTGTGTCCTGGACTTCAGTTGTCTCACACAGTCTATTAATTCGTCTATGTATAGACAAGGCTCTCCACCTAAGAAAAGAACATCATCTATATTGTTACAGTTGTTTAATATTGTTTTTACTATTGCACTTACATTTGGCCTTTTTATACCAAGACCTTTATAACAAAGATCAACACAATGAGAACATTTGTTATCACAAGCACTAGTAAAATGAACATCTAAGGAGTTATAAATACCATCGCAGCAATTGCACCTTAGTTTCATATAACTATTCTCCTATTATTCTAATATTACAATCTTCACACCTATTGCAAAGATCTTGTAAGTTATAGCTAATATCTGCTTTCACTTCTAACTGCCAATCAGGGAGATAAGAGAGATCAGGAAGGAAATAAGGACTATTGTGCTTCATACCTCTAATAGTCATCTCTTCAACTAACTGATTATGTCTTATCTCCATCATAAGAGGTTCTATTTGAACTATTGGGAATACTCTCTTGGCTATAGAGTACTTCTTTTCAAATGAAGGTTTGAATTTATGAAGCTCATTATGTTCCCCTAGTAGGTGCTGATTGCACAATAAACTAGGTTCTATCATCCACATACGCATTATTAGTACCTCTTATTTGAGTAGTAGATTTAACACCTACTATAGCCTATAAGGTGCTTATAGGCTCCGATAGAGGTTAACTATTTGGTTTCTGTTGGTTTCAACATCTCTTGTACCTCTTTACGTGCGAGTTGCACTAACTCTACTGGTAATACTTGAACATCTTGTCTTGACTTTCATGTTTACACATACACACATTAATCATAATTCATCTCCTTTAGTTTTAGATATACCTCAAAAAGAGGCTACAAGGTACCTACATTGAAAATCTAGCACCTACCACGTAGGGTAACTCATGTTTAAACTATCATTGCATACAGAGCCTATTAGACACCCTATTTAAGGTGTTTCTGTAAGTCTACAGAATAACAGAACTTCTCTCTTGTATGAACCTCTGCAAGCTAAATCTCCTTGCACCTATTTGACCCTGTAAGATGCTTATTGACAATTCCCTAGCAGATCTGTTACTCTTTACTTCTGCTAGGTGTCTCTTCGATACTCTAACTACTGTTGGACTAACTCTTGTAATCATTTTATACACCTATTAGTTTAAAGAAACAACAAAACTATCCTATACTCTTTATAGAATCTAAGACATTTTTATTCGGTTGTCTAGAAAACAACCTCAAAAATACTACGTATTTAACAACAAACAATAATCTAGCTAATAGGTGCAAACTACACTCTGTTTGCACCTATTGACTAACTTACTGTGATTCTTCCATCTTCCTAATAGCTCTTACAGTGTTAATAAAGGACATGTATTCTTTTTCGTATACAGTGCCTTTATGTTTCTGTAAGACTGCTTTTTCTAATAGATCGAGATTACCTTTAAAACAACCGCAAACTACTTGCTCTGTTTGTCCTGGTAGCCAATAGACTGTAGTTTGGCTTTTTCTACTTCCTATCTTATTTCCCGTGTATCTGTTTGGGTTTTCCTTATAGTTACTGCAATAGCTGCAAGAGCTGCAATAGCTGCAAGAGCTGCAATAGCTGCAATAGCTGCAAGAGCTGCAATCGCTGCAAGAGCTGCAATAGCTGCAATCGCTGCAAGAGCTGCAATCGCTGCAAGAGCTGCAATAGCTGCAATAGCTGCAATAGCTGCAATAGCTGCAATTGCTGCAATTTCTGCAATCGCTGCAACTAATTAAGCTCTTAGAGTACTTTTCAGCTTGTTCTTTATTGTATAAAGTTGCATTCCATCTATTTCTATTTTCATCAATCCAATAATTACCGTCTTTTTTAATCATAGTAGTATCACCTATTAGTAAAGTTTTTATCTTTTCTTACATACTCTATCAGGTGCTAAAAGAGTCTTTTAGCACCTTGTAGAACCTATAAGATTATCTTATAACAACTCTTCAGTCATACCTAGTTCTAGCATAAGAGCATTAAAAGCATCGACTGCGCTTGCTCCTTTCTCCTGTGCTATCTTACCAAGCACACTGAAGTTTTGAAGGATTACTTGTTGCACCTGAATGAGTGACAATTCAGGTGCAAGGCTAACAGGTGCTGTTATACTTTGCTGTTGTTCTTCTCGCAGATCTGCAAGTATCTCTTCTTCTACTACAGGTTCAGAGGTTACTTGTCCGATTGTTGCACCTGTCACATTGATGATTGTTTCAGATACATTACCCCTTTCATCTGTCTTGCGGATGATAGCAGTACCAGACTTTGCAGCTTGTCTTGCAGCTATCTCTCCTTTGAGTTGAGATATCGAATTATCTCTTTTTGCTTTCTCTTTCAAGGTGAGATCATAAGAAGCATAGTTAACTCTCAGCCAATTGAGGAAGTTATTCAGACATATATACCAATTGATTCTTCTCTTCGCGAGAAGACTAACAGGCATATAAACTAGTTCAGTCTTTGACCAATGGTTCTTTCTGTACAATCCGCACCTTTTAGCCTCATTCATCATATGTGCTTCAATATCCTGGAAAGCAACACCCTTGCTTTGCAGCTCATCCATCAATTGTCCATATCTTTGACGAGATGATATCTTTGCTCTTTGTGCTTCTTCTAAATGTGACCAGAAACCATTACCCATTGCATTGAATTGAGTTAACATAATTTTCACCTTTTGTTTTTCTGTTAGTTGTTTAGTGGATACTGAAGTATCCGTTCTTATAGCACCTTTAAACACACTAGATAAACATCTAGTATTCTTAAAGGTGCTATCAGGTTATAGCACCTGATAGCACTAAAGGTTAACGTCCAGCACGATTCACAGGAATCAATCGCTTACTCAACTCCTTTCGTAACATTGATCCGAAGGGCACCTTGCAAGGTACCTGCCAGGGTTTGACTCTTGTTTCTTTTTGCACCATTCCCACTACTTTTGCTTTTACTTCGCTACGCTCAACAGCAACTACGTTGCTTTTCATTGTTAGCACCTATTAGATTGAGTTATTTAGTTAACTACTGGCTAGTTTGTACTGATAGAAGCTGATAGCACCTATCAGCACAATTAAACAGTAATTCATCTAACATAGTCATGGCTAGTTAGCAGCCCTTGAACTCACCTTTTATCACTAGCGCCATAAAAGGGTAAATTGGCGCTCATCTTGCTTTAGCTACTGAGTGCAAGACTTAACAAGACTCAATGTATCCTACAGGTTCGTTAGTAGGTCATACAGCTATTATCTAGCTGCGTTATGTACACTCTCAGCACCTATTAGCCTAACTGGTAAACAAGATACCAGGGTCAAACAGCTATTGGTTACAACTGGTACTCTAATAGTACCTGAGTTAATCGGAGCCATTAAAGACGCTATCTAAAGAGACGCATTATCTAAGCTATCCGAAAAGCAATCACCTAAGCAGGTATGTAGTATGAGAGTCTTATACCCTCAAGTCAGATACTAGTCAAGAGAAAAAGTACTAATCAAGTCTAGTATCTCATGGTGACTTCCCATAACTCTTATAGACCTAACAGCATTATTAGATTAAATAACAATAACTCTAATAGGAGTACTATTAGCACCTCACTAAGTACCCATAGAGTACCTAATAGTACTATTAGTATATACTGTTAGATGCTAATAGCTCTATTAGCATCTAACATCTTGTATTAACTACCTAATAGTAGCTATAAGGTGCTATGGTAATCTGTTAGGACTAATAGGCTGATAGTCTATCAGGACTGGGGGTAAGTTGCAGCTATTGAGACAAAAGATTTCTAAAAGGCTCGGAGATTTCTAAAGGGTTGCCTCTCAGCACCTCCTGGGGGCACCTCTTTTAGCCCCTGGGGGACCCCTCTCAGCACCTCTGAGAACCCTGGTAGGTGCTATGGGGGGTGTACCTTTAGCCACAATATCATACATTTATGAGCATTATTAGCCCCCTACTAGGAGTCCCAGCCATACTAC